>WNGB01001478.1_pt1 | contig 39361 bp, 39 predicted proteins | sample 5400681 | NCBI WGS metagenome assembly WNGB01 (sample SAMN13153367, study PRJNA577476) | soil metagenome | isolation source: 115 cm soil or saprolite under grassland replicate 2 | place: USA:California | collected 2016-06-15 | reverse complement strand
AGGAGATCACCAACCGCCAGCAGCGTTGGTTCCGCATCATCGGACGGCTGGCCGATGGGGCGGACCCCGCGCAGGTGCGGGCCGGACTGGACGTCATCGTCGCGCGCTGGCGCGGCGCCGATGCGCGCGATTATGCGGACGCGAAGATCGTCGTCGCGAGCGAAGACCTGGCGAGGCGGCAGGCGATGCTGCAGGGGGCGCTGTTCCTCGGCCTCGTGGGCCTGGTCCTGCTGATCGCATGCGCGAACGTCGCGAACCTGACGCTTGCGCGCGGTGAAGAGCGGCATCGGGAGCTCGCGTTGCGGTCGGCGCTCGGAGCGACGCGCGCCAGACTGCTGCGGCAGATGCTCGTCGAGAGCGCGATGGTATCTGCCGCCGCGACCGTGGCCGGCGTGATGCTCGCCGTCTGGCTCGTCCGGTTGTTTCCGACGCTGCTTCCCCCGGATACATCCGCGATCATGCTCGACATCCGCATCGACGGGCGATTCCTCGCTTTTGCGTCGGTTCTCGGCGTTCTGTCCACGACGCTCGTCGGATTGCTCCCTGCGTGGCGCGGCTCGCGGACGGATATCACTACCGCGTTGAAGGCGCAGGCTATCCCACGGACTGCCGGCGGAGTACAGCTGCGAGACCTCCTGGTAGTCAGCGAGATTGCGCTCAGCGGCGTCATCGTGATCGCGGCCGGGCTGTTGCTCCGCAGCTTCGTCGCGACGCTCTCGGTGAATCCCGGCTTCGACACGCGCAAGAACGTCGCGACGTTCTATGTGGTGCCCGGCCTCAAGGGCTATGACAGCTCGGCGACATATCGTTTCATGGAGGCGGCACGGCGCTCCGCCGCCACCGTCACGGGTGTCAAGCGCGCGAGCTACGGGATTCGGCTGCCAGCGCAAGGCAACGAAGCGGGATGGGCGTCGTCGTTCACGATTCCCGGCAAGGAACCGCCGCCTGGGAAGGACGCGTTCGAGATTCGCTACACGATGGTAGGCCCCGAGTACTTCGAGGTCATGGGGACGCGCATTCTCACCGGACGTGGAATCGAGGACAGCGATCTCCCTGACAGCGCACCTGTCGCGATCATCAGCGACACCATGGCGCGCCGGCTGTGGCCTGGAGAAAGCCCAATCGGCCGGCGGATCCGAATGGGACGCGCGCGGCCGGTCGAGCGGGAGATCGTCGGCGTCGCGGAAGACATCCGGATCTCGGGCCTGTACGAACCGCCGGAGATGTATGTATACGTGCCGTACGCACAGCAGCGACAGAGTTTTGGATTGCTGCTCGTGGAAACCGAAGGGGACGTCGCCGGCGTGATCGCGCCCGTCAAGCAGCGGATCGCGGCCATCGATGCGAACGTGCCGGTGCTTACGGTGAGTTCGATGGCGAACCACATGGACCTCCTGCTCTACGACGACCGGCGCAACGCCTGGATCGGACTAGCCGTCGCGCTGCTGGCGCTGACGCTGGGCGCGGTCGGCGTGTACGGTGTCGTGTCGCTGGTGACCGCGCGGCGAACGAAAGAGATCGGCATCCGCGTCGCGCTCGGTGCCGAACGCCGGCAGCTGCTGCGGCTGCTGCTCGGGAAAGGATTCGTGCTCGCGTCGACGGGCGCGGTGCTGGGCGTCGCCGGCGGTCTCCTCGTCGGCCGCGAACTGCGCAGCCAGCTTCACGACATCAGTCCCGCCGATCCATGGAGTGTCGCCGCCGGGACCGCCGTCCTGGTCAGCGTCGCGCTCGCATCGAGCTTGATTCCCGCGTGGCGCGCGAGCCGCGTGGACCCGGCCGTCGCGCTGCGAGAGCAGTAGCGGTGCGACGGCTCACGGCCTTTACGAAGGCCTTAGTGATCGTTGTGATTGGCCGTCGGCCCGTGGCAGAATCCCACGGATGATCAAACGGGTCGGCGTCGTCGGCGCCGGAACCATGGGAAACGGGATTGCGCAGGTGTTCGCGCAATCAGGCTTCGAGGTCCGGCTGTGCGATACGGTGCCCGCGGCAATCGATCGTGCGCGCGCCACGATCGAAAAGAGCCTGGGCAAGTTTGTCGAAAAGGGAAAAATGGCCGCGCCAGACAGAGATGCGGCGCTGGGACGGCTGACGACGGGATCGGACCTCGAGGCGCTGGCCGACGTGGATTACGCCGTCGAAGCCGTCGCCGAGAACGCGGAGGTGAAGCGCGCAGTGTTCGCGCGGCTCGACGCGATAACGAAAGCGCACGTCATCCTCTCGACGAACACGTCATCCATCTCGATCACCACGCTCGGCGCCGTCACGAAGCGGCCAGACAAAGTGCTCGGCATGCATTTCATGAATCCCGTTCCGTTGATGACGCTCGTGGAGGTGATTCGCGGCCAGGCGACGTCCGCCGAATCGATCGCTACGGCGACAGAGCTGTGCACGAAGCTAGGAAAGACGCCCGTCGAAGCCGCTGACTATCCGGGGTTCATCTCCAACCGCATCCTGATGCCGATGATCAATGAGGCGATCTACGCGGTGATGGAAAGTGTCGGCACGCCGGAAGCGATCGACACGGTCATGAAGCTCGGGATGAATCACCCGATGGGACCGCTGACGCTCGCGGATTTCATCGGGCTCGACGTGTGCCTTGCCATCCTCAACGTCCTGCACGACGGCCTTGGCGATCCGAAGTACCGTCCGTGTCCTCTTCTGCGCCGCATGGTTGCCGCGGGGCAGCTCGGTCGCAAGAGCGGCCGGGGCTTCTACAGCTATTAGTTAAGTTAGATGGCCGTAACCAGTAACCAGTAACCAGTAACCAGTAACCAGTAACCAGTAACCAGTAACCAGTAACCAGTAACCAGTAAAACATTACCGTCTACCGTCTACCGTGCAGTTCACTTCCGTGTTCGTCTTCCTCCAAAAGATTTGAGAATGAGGATGGTAACGGGCGCGAGGATGGCGACCTCGACAACCAGTGCGCGCAGGTTGTACAGCCAGAAGCGCGATTCCCAGTAGCGGCGCGAAACCGGCGGAAAGATTTCGATGCTCGCCTTGTAGTACTCGCGCGTCATCGGCCACAGCGCCATCACGCCGATCGGCGGACGCGTGTCGTTGCTCAACCAGTCGAGAAACACGTGCGACCCCCACGCAAGAGCGACGGCGAGTCCCCACCGCGGCTGACGGCTGGCGATCCACGCCACGACGCCCGCGGCGCACGCCGCCCCCAGGCTGTGACTGATCCCCCGGTGATCGCTGAGCAGCAGATCAAGGTCGGGAGCAATCGCCACGGCGGCGAGGATGGCAGCAGTGCGCAGATTCTGGCGCCTGGACGCATGCCAGCCGATCGCAATTCCTCCAAGCGCATGGCCCACGGGTGATGGCATCGACCCGGAGATCTTAATTGACCCACTCTGTCACGCGATGGGAGTACGCTGTTTCTGCACACTTTTGCTCGAGGGGCGAAAGTGACACATGACGGCAACTGCATGACACATAGGCACCTAGAGACACGACGAAATCTATTTTCGCTTGACAGGCCTGCACGCCTGCCCCTAGACTACGAATACTCGGACGATTCTTTTTGCGAGGAGCTTCATGGCAGCATCGGCAAATGACGACCGTAACGACCGCGAGCGCGCAAAGGCCATCGAGCTGGCCGTCAGCCAGATTGAAAAGCAGTTCGGCAAGGGCTCGATCATGCGCCTCGGCGGCAAGGAGGTCATCCCGCAGATGCCCTCGATTTCCACCGGCGCAGTCAGCCTCGACTATGCCCTCGGCATTGGTGGCGTCCCCCGCGGCCGCGTGATCGAGGTCTTCGGGCCCGAGTCGTCGGGCAAGACCACGCTCGCGCTCCAGATCATCGCGCAGGCGCAGAAGACCGGCGGGATGGCGGCCTTCGTCGACGCCGAGCACGCGCTCGACGCGCAGTACGCCCGCAAGCTCGGCGTGGAGCTCGAAAACCTCCTCGTCTCGCAGCCGGACAACGGCGAGCAGGCGCTCGAAATCGTCGAAGTGCTCGTCCGCTCCGGCGGCGTCGACGTGATCGTCGTCGACTCGGTCGCCGCGCTCGTGCCGCGCGCCGAAATCGAGGGAGAGATGGGTGAAGCGCAGATGGGCCTCCAGGCGCGGCTGATGTCGCAGGCCCTTCGCAAGCTGACCGGCATCGTCTCCAAGTCCAAGACGTGCCTGATCTTCATCAATCAGCTGCGCGAGAAGATCGGCGTCATGTTCGGCAACCCGGAAACGACGACTGGTGGCCGCGCGCTGAAGTTCTACTCCTCGGTGCGTATCGACATCCGCCGCATCGGCGCCATCAAGGACGGCGACGTCGTCGTCGGCGGCCGCACGCGGGTGAAGATCGTCAAGAACAAGGTCGCGCCGCCGTTCCGCGAAGCGGAGTTCGACGTGATGTACGGCGAGGGGATCTCGAAGGAAGGGGACCTGCTCGATCTCGCCGTCGATCGGAAGATCGTCGAGAAGAGCGGAACGTGGTTCGCGTTCAGCGGCGAGCGTCTCGGCCAGGGGCGCGAGAACGTCAAGCAGTTCCTGAAGGACAATCCCGCGACCTGCAAGGCGATCGAGGACAAGGTCCGCCGCGAGCTCGGTCTCGTTACCGAGGAGGTTGCGGCGGTTTAGCGAAAAAGCGTTCAAGGAACCGGTACCGCTCGAGTGTGGTATCCGGTTCCGCGCGCGTCTCGACGTCCAGATGAAGAATCTGGACGTCTTTCCCACCATTTACCGCCGGCCAGGCCGGCAGCGTCCCGCCGTTCGGATTTCCCGTCTTCACGAAATTCGCAAAATATTCCTGGAACGTTTCGGACACCTTGTAGTCGTCCGCCGTCCAGGCGTAGACCTCGTTGGTCTTGAGATTCCCCATCGCGTACTCGATCTCCGCGGAATGGGATGCGCCGCGTGCCGGACCGGAGGTACCCTTCCCCGGGTTCATTGCGGGACGCGGGCGCGAGTAGAAGTAGCGGTAGACCGGCTTCCCGCCGGTCCGCGAGTGCGAGTCAATCCATTTCCACGTGCTGAAGGCGATGAAGCGGTCACTCGCGAGCGCTGTCGCCGCATCGGCGACCGCCTCGTTGGAGGCGGCCGGGTACACTTTCAAGGCCGCATCAGCGTCGTCGCCAAAAATGGTCTTCAGCGCCTTCGCGTAACCTTCGAGGGTGGCCTCGTTCTGGCCGAGCACGCCTCGCGCGCCGCTCTCCGCGGAATTCCACCCCGCCATCAACGGTACGTGCGCCTGCTCTCCGGCCGCGAAGATCTCCGCCACAGTCTTCGGCAGGAAATAGCCGTCGATCGCGATCGGAAACCGCGGCGCGCCCTGTTTCGCGGTGACGTCGAGCACCGCCTGCGCCGGCATCGCGCGGAGGCCGGCCAGCGAGGCAGCGCCCGCGAGCGTCGCGAACGCCGTGCCGGTCTTCTCGGCATCCATCAGCGGCACGGGATTAAATGTGGGCGCTATTGCAGCGCCGCTCTCCCCGATCGCGCCGGCGATGAGGCTCTTCGACAGCGGAGACGCCATCAGCGCGCTGACGGAAATCGATCCGGCTGACTCTCCCGCGATGGTCACCTTCCGCGGATCGCCGCCGAAGGCCGCGATGTTGTCGCGCACCCACGCGAGCGCCGCGGCCTGGTCGAGGAACGCGTAGTTGCCCGATGCGTGGCGCGGCGATTCGCTCGTGAGTTCGGGATGCGAAAGAAAACCAAACACGCCCAGCCGATAGTTCACGGTCAAGGCGACGATGCCGCGGCGCGCCATGGCGGCGCCGTCGTAGCGCGGCTCGGACCCGTCGCCGGCGGTGAAACCGCCGCCGTAGAAGTACACGACCACGGGAAGCCGCTCAGTTGAGCGCTGTGCCGGCGTCCATACGTTCAGGTACAGGCAGTCCTCACTGTTGCCGCTCGCACGGAAGACCATGTCGGAGTACACGCGACGCTGCATGCACTGCGGTCCGAACGCCGTCGCGCTGCGCGGCTCGGTCTATTTCGCGGGCGGCTGCGGCGGCTGCCAGCGCAGCTTCCCTACCGGCGGTGCGGCGAACGGTACGCCCTTGAACACGCGAAGCCCGTCCGTCTCGACGGCGCCCTCCACGGAACCTGCAGTGGTCGACACGCGGTTCGGGGCCGGCGCGGGAACCGGACCGGTGAGGATGAGAAGAAGCGCGGCGGAAGCGATCGGCCTGATCATCCGCGGGAGCATAGCATTGTCATTTCGATCGTTCAGCGAGTATCGTGTCGCATGCATTTCTGCCGGCCCTGTACTCGTCTGTTTCTTGCTGTCGCCGCTGCTGCCGCATTGACGGCGTGCAACCGATCAGGATCGAATCAGCCGGCGTCGACGCCCGCTCCTGCGCCTGCACCTGCCCCGACGCCTGGAGGCCCACGCGTTTACGTCTCCGATGAAACGGGAACGGGTGTCGTCGTGATCGATCCTGCGACGCACGCCATCGTGCAGCGGATCAACGTGGGCAAACGGCCGCGCGGGCTCAGGATCTCTCCTGACGGCACGAAGCTGTTCGTCGCACTGTCGGGCTCGCCGATTGGCGGACCAGGCGTTGACGAGTCGAAGCTGCCCCCGGCCGATCGCGCCGCCGACGGGATCGGCGTCGTCGATCTCGCGAGCGGCACGGTGGTGCGCAAGTACCAGAGCGGGCAGGATCCGGAGTCGTTCGCGATCTCGGCGGACGGCAGGATGCTGTTCGTGTCGAACGAGGACGCCGGCGAGATGACGGCCCTCGATCTCGAGAGCGGCACGATTAAGGCGCACGTGAAGGTCGGCGAAGAACCGGAAGGAGTAACAGCCGGTCCGGACGGGAAGATCGTATTCGTGTCGTGCGAAGGCTCGAACGAGGTCGTGGCGGTTGACACCTCGACGTTCAAGGTCGTCGGACGAGTGTCAACCGGTCCGCGGCCGCGATCGATCGCCTTCACCCGCGACGGCGCGTTCGGGTTCGTCGCCAGCGAGAACTCCGGGACCCTTACGGTGTTTAACACGGCGATGCGGAAAGTGCAGAAAACAATCGAACTGCCGCGTCCGGCCGCGCCAACCGACGTCCCACCACGGCCGATGGGACTGCAGATGTCGCCCGACGGCACACGGTTATTCGTCTCGCTCGGACGCGCGAAATCGATCGCGATCATCGACGTGGCGACGCAGGCGTACGCCGGCGCGATTACCGGCGTCGGCGCGCGTCCGTGGGGGATTGGTATCAGTCCTGACGGGCGGAAGCTCTATACGGCGAACGGGCCCTCCGGTGACGTGTCGATCGTGGACGTCGCAACGTCTACCACCGAAGCACGCCTCGCGGTAGGCGGAAGTCCGTGGGGCATCGCTGTCGCGCCCGGCCGGTGACGTCTACTTCGCGATCGTCGCGATTGACCAGGCGAGCGTCGGCACGAGCTGCACGATCAATCGGTCGAGCGACGTTTTCAGCTGCCACGCGAGATCCTTTGGCGTGACGATGTAGGCCACGGTGTAGATCGCGAGCATGGCGACCATCGCGGGCGCCGCGATCTTCGCCGGGATCGGCGCGTTGGGATCGACGCCGCGGACGACTGCGAAGCTGACAAGGAACGGCAGGACGCCGACATGAGTGGCGCCGGAAAGCCACGCCTCGCGCGAAACGGATCCGAAGACGAGCCGCACCCTGTCGAAATCGAACAACTTCTCGATCGCCTGCTGCAGCGACTGCTCCGCCACGAAATAACTCGGCGGCGCCAGCGCTTCTTTGAAAAACAGCAGGAGCAGGACGACGGGCGCGGCTCCCACTGCGAAAACCGCGGCCTCCCGCCATCCGGCCGCACCGTGCTTCCGTACGCGCTCGACCGCGACAATGAGGACGAACAGGACGAGAAACGGAATACCCTCGTTCTTCGTCCAGGCAGCCAGTGCGGCCGACAGCCCCGCGAGCGCAAGCCAGAGGCGTCCGCGGGGAGCGTCGGCGTATCCCCACAAGATGAACGCGCTGAGCATGAAAAAACCCAGCGGAATATCGGCGTACTGCGCTGGAGCGTATCGGACGAACGACGGGGACGCGACGATGGCGAGTGCGGCGAGGCAACCGCGTGCCGCGCCGCGGGTCCGCGCGGCCCCGAAGCCCGCCGACGCCACTGTTGCGACGGCGATTGCGGCGGCGAAGGCAATCGGCGCGGCCGTGGTATCACGGCCCACATAGAGCCACAAACGCGCGACGGATAACGGCACGAGGGGCGGATAGTCGGCATGCGACCAGGCGAGCACCGGCGCAAAGGCATTCCGCCAGGCTCCCGACTCGAAGCCCCGGAAGAAGAACCGGGCGCGAAGGTTCCACTGCGCCCATGCATCCCATTCGCCGTGCGGAAACACGGCGCTCCAGGCCACGAAAGACGTCACCGCCACACTGGCGGCCATCAGCAGCAGTGCCGTGGTGGCAATCGTCATCGCGCGCGACGAACTCGGCCGAGGGAGCGAGTACGCGAGGGTCTCGCGATTCTTGCGTCGAAATACGAACGCGGCGATCGCGATGAGAAGCCAGGCAGCGGCGTCCAGACCGAGCAGCACTGCGCGCGGCCGCACGCCCACGAGAAACCATCCGCCCCACGTCACCGACGTTGCACCGAAGGCCAGGCCGATTGTCACCGCCACGATCGCCAATCTGTCTCGTGACGGAGCGAGCCGGCTGATGGCAATAACGGCGAGCGCGGGCGGCAGGCAACCGAGTATCCAGCCCATCAGGGCCGCCGACGATACAGCGCGAATTCGTCTTCGAAGGTTCGAACGGGCGCGAACTTCGTGACGTCGATCAGCGACGAGGCTGCGGCCGCCGGACCGTACACCACGACGAACTCCTGATCGCTGCCAGGTATCACGAGCCTGGGCGTCAGCGCGTACTGCAGGAAATAGTACTGGCGCTCGCGCGTCGGCGTGCCCTCACGCGCGACCTGCACCAGGCCGATGGGTTGTCCTTCGGGAACGAGCGGCGCGAGCTCCGAATAGAACCGATCCCAGCCGACGTCGAGGGCCGCGAAGTGGCGGCTGCGCAACCGCGACCACGAGTCCACATTCAGCTGCGCGGGTGCGAAGCAATCCCACGCCGACAGGAGGAGCGGAATGAACGTCAGCGCAGTGAGCGCGCGCAACATGGCGCCGCTATCTTACCTGGTCGCTGCTTGTGAAGCCCGTGCCGGTCTTGTTATGATGAGGGTTCTGCCAACCCGCGACGGGGCGTGCCGAGGTAGCTCAGTTGGTAGAGCACAGCACTGAAAATGCTGGTGTCACTGGTTCGATTCCAGTCCTCGGCACCAATATTAAATTTCGCCTTCGCTCTCGACATTCTGGTGAGCTACGGCGAGGCAAGCGGCTGCGCGCTCGCGGTCGCCGCTGCGCGCTCGATTACCAAATTTCCAAATTCCCAAATTAAGAAAACACTTGTACTCTCGATCGAGTTCTGGTACTTTCCGGCCATCGGCATGGGCAGGGTCACCGAGAGCGTAGCGCGTGAGTGGGAATATCGGCCGGCGGTCCCGCGACGGCAGCCGCGGCGGTTCTGGTCGCATGCGATGCTGTTCGCGGCGTCAGTGCTGCTGATGACCGGGCTGTTCGGCGAGCGGGGACTGCTCGAAAGCCTGCGCGCGCAGCGCGCGTTCGCCGCCGCGGCCCACGATCTGGCGCGGCTGCGCCAGGAGAACGACGCGCTCCGGGAGCAGGCGCGGCGGCTGCGCAACGACCCCGCCACCATCGAAGCCCTGGCGCGCGGCGACCTGGGCCTCGTGCGCCCCGGCGAAATCCTCATCACTGTTCGCGACGTCAAGCACTGAGCACGTTCTATTTCCAGTAGTACGCCCTGCCCTGCCCCCAGTTGATCGCGTAGGTTCGGCCGTCGGCGGCGCGGTACAGGCGGAATCCTGTCGAGCGCACGCGTTCGACGTCGACCGGCGACAACAGCAGCCGCGGCCAGAACTCGAGCCGCCCCGGTGGATCGCAGGCCAGCGTTCCCGCCGTGATCTCCTCCGTCACCAACGCACGGACGGCGTTCTCGTCCGCTCGTTGAAACGCGAACACGCCCCAGTGCCGGCCATCCGGCAGGTGCCCTTCCCGCAGATCCGTCGCGCCGGCCGGCACGCGCTCCGGGATCCATCCGGCGGCGATCGCACCTCCCCGCCGCGCCTCCTCCACGCTATTGAAGACGTCAACCTTGACACGCAGATCGCCGCAGGCACCGAGCACCATCAGCACCATGAGCATCTTCAGAAATCTTCTCAACATCTTTCCCACGTCAACACGTGCGTGACGATTTCATCTTTCTTGCGCACGTCCGCGCTGAGCACGAGCCGGTCGCCTTCGAAGCGCATGCGCCGGACCTGGTTGCCGCCGACCCACGCGGGGTTCAGCGAGCCTTGCACGTGATGGGTGACGTTCTCGCCGTCAGCCGCAATCTCGTAAGTCCCGAAGTACGCGATGTAACCCAGATACGCGGCGCGGATCTGCTGGGCGTTGCCGTCGCCGAGCTCCACGCGCGCGCGATCGGGGCGCATCACCTGCCCCGCCATGTTGCCGCGATCGTCATACATCAGCCGTCCGATCGCGTCACCGTATGGCTTTCCCCGCCGTCCCCCCGTCTCCGTCGTCTCGTAAGAGATCAGGCGCCAGTTTCCTATGAGCCGCTCCCTCATCGTCCGATCCACCCCGCATAAAGATCCGGTCGCCGATCGCGCATGAACAGCCGTCGCGCGTGCGATCCAGCGGTCGTGGAGAGATCGACTTCGGCGTAGAGAATCGCGTCGGCCATCGAAGGTGCGCGCGCGATCACCCGGCCGTCAGGAGCGCAGACGAACGACTCGCCGGAAAAGGTCAGGCAGTCCTCTTCACCCACGCGATTGCACAGCGCCGTGTAGTAACCGTTCTGAAACGCGGCGACCTGCAGTTCCGCTTCGTACAGCCCCTCAGGCCACTCGCCGGCCGCGCCCGCCTGCGGAATCACGACGAGATCTGCGCCCGCGACCGCGAGCGCCCGCATGTATTCCGGATAGTGGCGGTCGTAACAGATCGCCACGCCGATGCGGCCCGCCTGCGTCTCGTACACGGGCGCGCCGGTGTCCCCCGGCGTGTAATACCCCTGCTCGTGAAAACAGGCGTAGTCGGTGATGTGGATCATCCGCGTACGTCCAAGGAGGCGGCCATCCGCGTCGATGACCGGCGAACAGTCGTACGCATTTCGCCCGTCGCGTTCGTACAGATTGAGGACGACAACGACGCCGTGCCGTTGCGCGTGATCCGCGAACGCGTTTGTCAGTGGACCCGGGACCGTCTCGGCAAGTCGCAGCGGATCGTTGTCTGCTGGTGTTTGTGGATAGAAGGGCTCGAAGGCGAGCTCGGCGAAGACGACCACCTTCGCGCCGTTCGCCGCGGCCTCGTCAAGCGCCGCAAGTCCTCGCCTGACATTCTCCGCCTTGTCTGTCGACGCGTGCTGCTGGATCAGCGCAATTTTCACAACCTGATCTTATACGCACGTCGCGCTTCATAGCTCCGGTTACGTCAGCCTGCGACTACCTCGCGTTGCGCCAGGCGTTCGCGATCGAGGCCATCGGGCAATCCGAGCACCACGATCCACAACCGTCTCTTCATTCCTCTTCCTCGTTCACGGTCAGCAGTCATCTCCCCTTGTCCTTCAACCGGCTGCGCAGCGCCTTGGCGCCAATCTTCCCCATGCGCTTCAACTCGATGCGCGCGCGCTCGTCCTGCTGCGTCGCCTGGAAAGCCTGCTCCTGCTGCAGCTTTCGGAAGCTTTCGAGACGGGCGCCAGGAAGCGTCCCCGCGGCGACGGCGTCGGTGACGGCGCAGCCCGGCTCCGACCCGTGACGGCAATCGCGAAAGCGGCAGCCCTCGGCGAGCGCGTCGATGTCGGCAAACGCGCCGGCCACGGACTCCCCCGTCTCCCACAACTGGAGCTCGCGCATGCCGGGCGTGTCGATCAGGATTCCTCCGGAAGGGAGTAGCACGAGCTGCCGTCCCGTCGTCGTATGCCGGCCGCGGCTGTCGGACTCGCGTACTTCGCGCGTGCGCAACACCTCCTCACCCATCAGCGCATTGGCGATGGACGACTTGCCGACGCCTGACATTCCGAGGAGCGCCGCGGTCCGCCCGCGTAACAGGTGCGCGCGGATCGGCGCGAGCGACCCGGGATCTTTGGCCGACACCGCGTGGACGGGGACTCCGGCGGCGAGTCCCTGCGCTTCCGCGACGTAAGCGCCGGGGTCGTCGACGAGGTCCGCTTTGTTGAGCACAATCACAGGGCTGGCGCCGCTGTCCCGCGCGGTGACGAGGTACCGTTCGATTCGGCGTGGATTGTAATCGGCGTCGAGACCTGACACCAGGAACACAACGTCGACATTCGCCGCAACGACCTGTTCTTCTGTTGGATTGCCTGCTGCGCGGCGCGAGAAGCGCGTCGCACGCGGGAGGACGGCACGGATGCGGGCTTCGCCGCTTGAGAGGGGCGGCTCGAGCACGACCCAGTCGCCGACGGCGGGAAAATCCGCCCGGCCCGACGCTCCATGCCGCAGCCGGCCGGCGACGCGCGCGAGGTACTCGGCATTCGCGGTGAGCACGCGGTAAATATGCGTGTGCTCGAGCGACACTCGCGCGGGCTCGAGGCCCGGCGCTGCGTACGGAGCGAAGACCTCCGCGAATTGCGGCGTCCAGCCGAGGTCCTCGAGCGTCATACTTTACATTGCAAAGTCATTCCGCTATCATGCCCTCATGCGGTATCTCGCAGGCTTCACTGTTGCGCTCTTCACGGCGGCCTGCATCGGAGCGGGCCCCGGCGCCGACCGCCGCTTCAGCTCTCTCGCGGGCCCGGCCCGCGAAGGGGACGTCGACACGCTCCGCCGCCTCATCGCGGCCGGAGCGAACCCGAATGCCGTCGATCCCGGCGGCAATCACTGGACCCCGCTCATGCACGCCATTCACAAGCAGCAGGCAGGGGCGGTGACTCTGCTGCTCGAACTCGGCGCTGATCCGGACCGCTCGGCCGGGAGCCTCAAGCCGCTGCTCATGGCCGTGGCCACCGGCAACGCCACTATTGTGCGGCGGTTGCTGGCATCGGGCGCGGACCCGCGGGCGGATCCTGACATTCTCGTCACGGCCGTGTCGGGAGGCGCGCTGAGCGATCTCGACAACCCGCTGCTGGGGCACTGCAATACCGATGTCGCTCGCGCGCTCATGGCAAAGGCACCCGACCTTCGTTTGAAGCGCGGCCCGCGCGGCCACCTCGCGCTGCTGTTCGCGAAGCTCAATCGCTGCAGCGACGTCCTGCAACTGGCGCGCGGAATGTAGCGCATCCTGGCCAGACGGCCAAGTTACGCCACCTTCAGCCAGCACCTGAGCACCTCCGCGACGCTCCAGGCCTGCGCGACACCGCCGCGCGGAAGGAACGGCGGCTCGGCATCGAATACTTCGCTGATCTGACCGACGCACGCTTCGTTGAGATGCGCGTCGAAACCCGCGAGGAGCTCGCGCAGTCGCAGCGGATCCGTGCCGGGCAGCTTCAATTCCGCGTCGATGTAGGGTCCGATCAGCCACGCCCACACGGTGCCCTGATGATACGCGGCGTCGCGCGCGCGCAGATCACCGTAGTAGCGTGACTTGTAGTCCGGATCCCCGGGTGCGAGCGAGCGCAAACCGACCGGTGTCAGGAGCCGCTCGCGGACGACCTTCATCACCTGCTCCCATCGTTCGCGATCGAGAATCGGGTGCGGCAGGGCGATTGACAACACCTGGTTCGGGCGGCAGCATGGCTCGTTGCCGCGCTCGCCGTCGACGACGTCGAACAGAAAGCCGCCTTCCTCATACCAGAACCGCTTGTTGAAGGATTCGCGCGCACGGCGCGCGTGTTCGACGAGATTCAGATCCTCCGCGCCGCCGTACTGCTGCGTCCACGCCTGCATCAGGCAGAGCGCGTTGTACCAGAGCGCGTTGAGCTCCACCGCCTTGCCGCGCCGCGGCGTCACGACCCAGTCGCCGACTTTCGCGTCCATCCACGTGAGCTGGTACCCCTGCTCGCCCTGCGTTAACAAGCCGTCGGCGGGATCGATGTGGATGCCGAAGCGCGTGCCACGCAGGTGGTGGCGGACGATATCGGTGAGCACCGGCAGCAGCTTGCGCAGCGTGTCGTCATCGCCGGTCGAAATCGTATAGCGCTCGACGGCATGGAAGAACCACAGCGACGCGTCGGCGGTGTGGTACAGCCCTTCGCGCTGCCCGTCCGGGAACATGTTCGGAATCAGACCGTCACGCACGTAATGCGCGAACGTCCGGAGGATGTAGCCGGCCTCGCGAAAGCGGTGCGTCGAGAGCGTCAGCCCTTCAAGGCTGATCATGGTGTCGCGGCCCCAGTCCGTGAACCAGTGGTAGCCGGCGATCACGGTGCGGACTTCATCCCCCGCCGCGCGGGCGCGCGCGCTTTCTTCGATGCGCCCGGCGGGCCGGATGATGAACTGGTCCGCTGCGAGCATCAATTCCGCGGCGAAGGTATCGACGGGATCGATATCGCCGATGGCAATGAGCCGCCGGCGGCGCTCGAGCTCCGCTACCTCCGCGACTTCGGGCGACAGTGCCATCACCGTCTCCCACGGCTCCGCGGATGCGACGAGCGACACCTGCTCGCCGGCACTCGCCTCAGCGCGGAAGTATCCGGGGCTCCACAGCGATCCCTTCCACTGGTACCCGCGCGTCTGCTCCATGTGATACGGAACGCTCGCCGCGCCTTTCTCGTCCAGCGTGAGCGCAGCGCGCGTCCCGATCAGCCGCATCCTGAGGATTGGCAGATCCGCGCCGGCGGACAGTTCATATTGCTGCCCTGTCGCGGCAATCGTGTAAGCCTGCGGAATCGCTTCATCCACGGACGCTTCATATCCGCGATAGTGAACCGACGGGCGCAGGTTGAAACGCACCGTGCCGATGCCCTCCAGGACGCGATACGTGATGTGAACGGTGTTCTGCCCGTGCGGCATCAGCACGCGCTTCTCGATTCTGAAGCCGTCGACGCGATACACCCAGACGGGCAGGCCGAGCTCGAGCCGGAATTCCGAGAGGTATTCGGTCTGGTCCGCGGCGTTCGGCCCCGCAACTTCGTCCTGGTCGCCAAGCCAGATCACCCCCCGGCTTGGGAGGCGTACGCGCTCGAGCAGGTGATTCAGCAGCACCATGCGCCCGAGTGGCGCGGGCAGCGATGCGACCAGCATCCCGTGATATCGGCGCGTCAACATGCCGGCGACCGTCCCGGATGCATAGCCGCCCAGCCCGTTCGTCACGAGCCACTCCCGGCGTGGCGGGCGCTCTCCTGCCGCAATGGTCTCATCCTCGCGATCCCGTGGTGCGTGAATTATCCGCATCAGGTCCGTCATCGCTGCTCCGGCATTAGAAACATCGCGGTGCCGCCAGGAATGAGCCACGGCCCGTCGGGATCGAGCGGCGGCATGCCTTGCCCCCCGTACTTGGGGGCCTCGCTGCTCCACGTGGTGCGCCAGCGCGTGTTCGCCGGCGGGGCGAGCAGGGGCTCGCGGGCCGGCGTGAAATCGAGGTCGCAGTCCACGTTCACGATCAACAGCCGATCGCCATGGTCGCCGTCGACGTACCGCAGCAGGAGCGCGCCCGGGCCGAGCACCGCCCCTTCCGGCCGGATCGCACCTGCTCTCGACAGCACCGCATCGCTGCGCCGCAGCGCAAGCAGATCGCAATGGAGCGCGTACGCCTGCCGGTGCTTCTCGCGTTCGCCGTGATCGAGCTTCGACGCCCGAAAGGTTTGTTCGTCGGACGGCGCCGGCAGCAGGCGGACGACCCGGTCGTCCGTGAGGCTGGGAAACTGGGACAGAAATTCGATGCGGCCGCGCCGGACCGCACTCGCCAGCTCCGGGTTGTGATCGGCGAAGTACACAAACGGCCTCGACGACGCGTACTCCTGGCCCTGGAAGAGCATCGGCGTCCCCGGTCCGAGCAGCAGCCATGCCGTCAGCGCGCGGTAGCTTCCGGGGGATGCGGACTGGTGGAGACGGCGGCCGAACGCGGAGTTCGCAATCTGATCGTGATTCTCGAGATATGTCACGAAGCAATGCGGCGGCAAATCCAGCGCGGGCGCGCCGCGGCGCTTCTTCTGCCATGAATACCACTGCCCCTGGTACAAATAGCCGAAGCGCGCGCACGAGATCAGCTCCTGAGCGCTGCCCTGGTAATCGCGATAGTACGCTTCCCGCCGTCCTGTCAGCGCCACGACCGCGGTGTGATGCGCGTCGTCATTCCACAGCGCGTCCACACCGTAGCCGCCGCGGTCCGCTGCTCGTACGAGCACGGTCTGCTGCGGTTCGTTCTCCGCGATGATGTAGATCGGCACGTCGCCCGCCGCCGCGCGCGCGGAGGCGACGACGTCCGCGATTACATGCCGCGGCGATGCATCCTTTATGTCTTGCGTGGCGTCAAGGCGAAGGCCGTCGAGGTGAAATTCCTCGATCCAGTAGCGCGCGTTCTGCACGAAGTACTCGCGTGCCGGCGCGGGACCTTCGAAATTGATTGCTCGGCCCCAGTCGTTCGTGTACTTGTCGGTGAAATAGTCAGCAGAGAAGTCGGCGAGGTAATTGCCGTCGGGACCGAGGTGGTTGTACACCACGTCCAGAATGACGGCCACGCCGAGCGCGTGCGCGCGGTCGACGAACGCCCGGAGATCATCGGGTGTCCCGTAGACGTGCGCGGGGGCGTACAGATCGACGCCGTCGTAGCCCCAGCCGAAGCGCCCCGGAAAATCCGCAATCGGCATCATCTCAATGGTCGTGATGCCGATGCGCGCCAGCTCCGGCAATTCCAGTGCCGCGGCCGTCCATGTGCCCTCCGCAGTGAAGGTGCCGACGTGCATTTCGTAGAGCACCTGGCCGATGGAACTCAGTCCCTTGCGCGATCCGTCCGACCATTTGAAGGCAAAGGGATCGACGTACGCGGACGGCTGGTGCGGGCCTTCCGGCTGACAGCGAGACGCGGGGTCGGGACGAAGGCGATCGCCGTCGAGGCGCACCCAGTACCGCCCGCCCGGGCGGGCCTCGCGGTCGAATACCTCAAAGTGCCCGTCCTCGTCAGGCTCCATCGCGAGCACGCGTTCGGCACGGGCATCGGCCGTAGGAATCACGAGATCGAGTCGTCTGCACGCCGGCGCCCAGACGCGCACGTGCGCGCCGCGCCCTTCCTGCAGTTCCGCGCCTACTGTAAGGCGGCGCTTCACGTCCGTCTTATCCATCTGTCGCTTGCATTTCGTGGTTATCGCTGGGCGCGACGCCGTTCACGCCCCGCCAGTCGTGCGATCTCCGCCGTAAGTATCGCGGGCTCCACCGGCTTCGGCAGGTCGCGCTTGACCTCGGCGAGCATTCGCCGCATCTCGTCGTCCGTCCGGCTCATCGTGGTGAGCGCCACCGCGGGAATGCGTCCTCCTCGATCGGCTTCGAGCGCGCGCACCTTCCCGACCAGGGCATACTCATCGCGATCCGGCGACAGCGCGTCGCTCACGAGAACGTCGGGCCGCCAGGACTCGAGCATCTCCAGCGCCTGATCCACCGAACCGACAACGCAGACCGACGCACCACACTGCTCGAGCGCCACGCACAGAAGCTCGCGGACGTCTTCATCGCGATCGAGGAGGAGGACGCGGATCCCATCGAGCGACGGAGAGCTGACGTCAGGTGACGAAGGGGCCGGGACGGCCGCGCGCACAGACTGATCGGCCCGATGGAGCGGCAGCTGCAGTGTGAATTCCGCGCCTCCGTTCTCGCGATTTCGAGCCACGATCTCTCCGCCGTGGCGCTCGACCAGCTCGCGCACGAGGGCGAGACCCACACCCAGACCGCCGGCCAGTCTCGTCGGCGACGGATCGGCCTGCGTGAAGCGATCGAAAATGCGCGGCAGAAAATCGTGCGCAATGCCCGGTCCCGTGTCGCTGACGGTGACGGAGGCGAGCCCGTCCGACTCGAGAATGACGTCTATGGCGCCGCTCCGCTGCGTGAATTTGATGGCGTTGGCGAGCAGGTGCCAGATCACTTGGCGCAACCGGTTCGGGTCCCCCCGCACGATCACCGGCTGATCCGGCTTCGAAACGTGCAGCTTGATGTCCTTGGCTTCCGCGGCCGTCGAGACCTGCGCGACGGCCTCTGCGACCACCGCCGGCAGCGCGACAGGGCGCATGTCCATCTTCAGCCGGCCCGTCAGCGCCTTCGAGACGTCGAGCAGGTCCGCAGTGAGCTGCGCCTGGAGCCGCACGTTGCGTTCGATCGATTCGAATCCGCGCGATTGCGCGGTCGGATCCAGCTTGCCCGTTCGAATCAGGTGAAGCCATCCGAGCACTGCGTTGAGCGGCGTTCGCAGCTCGTGCGAGATCGTGCCGAGGAACTCGTCTTTCATCCGGCTCGCCGCCTCGATCTCGACGCGCGCTAGCTCCGCGACACCCGCCTGCGTTTCCGCCGACTGGCGCGCGCGGCGCAATTCGGCGACCAGCGCCGTCAGCAGGACGCCTTGTCCGACGAACATCGCGAGGTGCGTCTGCACGGCGGGCGACATCACGTGCCCTGCGACAATCGAGCCGAGCACGCCGCCGAGCACGGTGACCGCAAGCGCGGCGCCCGATCCCGCGAACCACGCGCTTCCGAGAACGGCAATGCTGAGAAGCAGGAACAGCCCGCCGTCATCGATGACGGTGCCCGACATCCGGTACGCGAGAAACACGATGATGACGGCGACGAGGGCCACGAAATACCGGACGACGAGGGGAATCGATGGAAACGGATAGGCCCTCGTGTCACGCGGCATGATTAGGGCTCACTGCGCCCGTGGATCGATACTTCGGCAGGCGTACGATTCGTGGGTGCCGGCGCCGCTTCCTCTGCCGCGATCGCGTCATCGCGGGCCGGCGCGATCTCAGCGCCGACCACGCGATCGATCAGGCCGTACTCTTTCGCCTTCCACGCGTCGAGATAGAAATCCACGCGCTTCGTGTCGCGGATGATCTGCCGCAGCGGCTTGCCGGACCGGTCCGCCATGATCCGGTAGATCTGGCTCTGCATCTGCTTCAGGCGATCGAGATGCTGCGCGGCGGCCGTCGTGGACTGCCAGCCGGCCCACTTCGCGGGCTCGTGAATCATGATCCACGAGTGCGGAAACGCGAGACGCCTGCCGGGGCTCGCCGCCTGCAGCACGACCGACCCCATCGAATAGGCCATGCCCTGCACGACGATGGTGACCTCGAGCCCCGTGCCGACCAGGTACCGCACGACATCGTGCAACGCCAGGCCGTCGGTGACGTTTCCGCCTGCACTGTTGATGTACAGGGTGATGGGTTTGCGGCTGTTGCTGGCGAGCTCACGCAACCGCTCGATGACTGTCCTGGTGATGTCCTTTTCGATGTCACCGATGAGGTAAACGTCACGAAGCCGGTCGGATTGCTCTTTCTTCAGCAGATCCTTGACAGCGTCGACCAGTTCGTCGAGCAGGCGCGCGTCTAATTCGCCCATAACTGCAGCATCCGTTTCATGCTGCGTGCCGTCTCCGGTAACGCGCGTGAGCTCAGCTGTTGGGATGCGAGGAACGCCTGGCGAGGGGAATGACGAACTTTTCCGCGGTCAGGACACCCGAAAAGCTGACGACTTTCACGTCGACCAGGCCCGCGTCCTTGCCCGCCGCCATCATCTCGGATTCGGTCAGATCTTTTGAACCCTTCGGGCGCAGCGTCCAGATGACGCCGTCTGCGTGAATCAGGCGGACCAGCTTCGGGAGACGCCGCAAATCATCGCGATGCCGGAACGTGGCGAAGACCATGTCCGCAGGGTGGGTGCCGCTCGTGCGCACGCGAGCGCCGGTCCCCCGCAGTTCGGAGACGAACTCCCGATCGTCCTCGATCCCGAGGAGGAGCACGTCCGCGGCGCCTTCACGCCGAGTTTCTCGACGCGGCTGCGCGTGCTGACGAACTCGACGCGTTTCGGCGTCTTCATTTCGCGCGCGCCTCGAGCTTCTTCATGAAGCCATCGAGCGTTGCGTAATGGCCGAATACGAATCGCGACATGAATCGGAAGAACGGGTTGTACACCTCGCCGTCTTCGGTGATCGTGACTTCGCTGCCGGTGCCTGCCGGTGCGATGCGGTACGTCCACGTACCGCCGAACGGCAACGACGGATCGCAAATCCGGGCGACAAACAGCGTTGGCCGTTCGAGGCGCTCGAGACGCACCGGCACTTCCGACGCCTGGGCCATCTCGGTGAGCAACGTGTACGTCGCGTCGGGCGGCAAGCCGACCTTGGTGATCCTCGATGCGCTGTGCGCCTTGGGCAGGCTATAACCGATGATGACTACGAGCACGCCGACGATCGCGATTGCCGCGAGGACGTAAACGATCCACCGCATCAGACCCTCCTGACTTCCGCCTGAAGGCGGAAGCTACACATGGGGACCTTCGGAAGCTACACATCGCTACTGGCAGAGCCCTCGGCCGCCCGCGCGAGCAGCGCGAGCCCTTCGATCGCACGGGTGCGTTCGGCCTCCGTCAATCGCGCCACCAGCGCCTCGACGCGCGCAGGATCGAGAACGGAGTTCGCTTCGCGAACGCGGACGCCCGCGCTCGTCAGCCGCACGTTCACGCGGCGCCGATCTTTCGCGTCCTTCAACCGCACCACGTAGCCTTTGCGCTCGAGGCGATCGATCGCGAGCGACATCGTCGCCGGCGTGACGCCCATGTGGGCCGCGAGATCCATCACGATCGTCGGTTCGATTTCATCCAGGTGGTCGAGGATGCTTGCCTGGTGGCGGCTGAGGAGGCGCTGCGATTGCGGGTCGCGTACATGCCGCGTGTGACACGCGAAATAAATGCGTGGATATAGCGTCATCACGGCGGACATGGCGGCGCCGACGGCGGTCATTTACAGGTGAGTGTCGACAATTTATGTTATTTTGTCAAAGCAATATATTTATCTGTAACTTATTGCAAACCCGGTGGCTGTGGTTTTCGTCAAATTGTCCAACTTCCCGGCGGCGCTGCAAGCCGCATAAGTGACCGGTTGCGGGATTCCCGCATTCCACGAGCGGTCAGTCCGGTGCGAGTCCGTTGCAGCGAACGGCTGGAAGCTCAAGTAAATCAATGGTTTTCAAGGATCAGCCGGATCGCGCGGCTTTTTGCTTAACGACAGAACATGGTTGATATCGCACGTCCCTCGCAGGCCAAGAAGAAGCGGATTCGCCGCATCCTCTACATCAGTGTCGCCGTCGTCGTGGTGGCGGGCATTTCCCTCGGCGTCTCGCAGCTGAAGCCGGCGGCGCCCACCGTTGACCGCGCCGTGGTCTGGATTGACTCGGTGAAGAAAGGCTCGATGCTCCGCCAGGTGCGCGGCTCGGGCACGCTCGTCCCGGAAGACATCCGATGGATCAACACGCAGTCGTCCGGCCGCGTCGAGCGCATCATCCTGCGGCCCGGCGCCCAGGTGACGCCGGACACCGTGATCCTCGAACTGACGAACCCCCAGCTCGAGCAGGCGGTCCGTGACGCGGAGCTCGCCTTTCGCTCCGCACAGGCCGCGTTCACGAACCGGAAGGCGGAACTGGAGAGCGCCCTGCTCGCCCAGGAAGCCAATGTCGCGAACATCGAAACGCAGTACAAGCAGGCCGCGCTCGAACTCGAGGCGAATGAAACGCTCTTCAAAGAGAACCTGATCTCCAAGATCACGCTGCAGCAGAAGCAGGGTCTGGCGGCGGACCTGAAGAACCGCGTCGCCGTCGAAAAGAGCCGCCTGACGATTACGAAGGAAGGAATGAGCTCGCAGCTCGCGCCGCAGGAAGCGGAAGTCAACCAGCGGAAGGCCGCCTGGGAATTGCGGCGCCGCGAGCTGGGGGATCTCAGAGTGAAGGCCGGGATGTCGGGAATCCTGCAGCTGGTGCCGGTCGAACGCGGGCAGCAGGTCAACCCCGGGACCAATCTCGCGCGCGTCGCGAACCCGAGCAACCTGAAGGCGGAACTGCGGATCGCGGAAACGCAGACCAAAGACATCCACATCGGCCAGTACGCGGAGGTCGACACACGCAACGGAATCGTCAAAGGCCACGTCTCACGCATCGACCCGGCATCTTCCGGGGGGACGGTCGGCGTTGACGTGATCATGGACGGCGAGCTGCCGCCGGGTGCGCGGCCAGATTTGAGCGTGGACGGCACGATCCAGCTCGAACGCCTCGACAACATCGTCTACGTGGGGCGGCCGGCGTTCGGGCAGGAGAACAGCACCGTGACGATCTTCAAGGTCGCCGCGAGCGGCGAGGCGATCGCCACGAAGGTCAAGCTCGGACGAGCCTCGGTGAACACCATCGAGGTCATCGAGGGACTGAACCCCGGCGACCAGGTCATTCTGTCCGATATGTCTCAGTACGACGCGTTTGATCGAGTACAGCTGAAGGGCTAAACAAGGAGATACGATGAACACGTCCGCGCAATCGCTCATCCACCTCGACGGCGTCACGAAGGTGTTCTTCACCGACGAGGTCGAGACGCATGCCCTCGCCGGCATCCACCTCGAAATCAAGAGCGGTGAGTACATCGCGATCGCCGGGCCCTCGGGCTGCGGCAAGTCCACGCTGCTCTCGATCCTGGGGCTGCTCGACACCCCCACCGAAGGGCGCTACGTCCTCAATGGCAAGGAAGTCGCGGACCTGCCGCTCTCCGAGCGCGCGCGCGTGCGCAACCGGGAGATCGGGTTCATCTTCCAGAGCTTCAATCTGATTGGCGATCTGAACGTGTACGAGAACGTCGAGCTGCCGCTCACCTACCGCGGCATGAAGTCGGCGGAGCGCAAGGAGCGCGTGATGGCGGCGCTCGAGAAGGTCGGCATGGCGCATCGCGCCAAGCACCTTCCCTCGCAGCTCTCGGGCGGTCAGCAGCAGCGCGTCGCAGTCGCGCGCGCCGTCGCCGGCTCGCCTTCGATCCTGCTGGCGGACGAGCCGACCGGAAACCTCGACTCGAAGAACGGCGAGGCGGTCATGGAGTTGCTCCGCGAGCTGCACCGTGAAGGGGCGACGATCTGCATGGTCACGCACGACCCGCGCTACGCGCGTCACGCGGACCGTTCGATTCACCTGTTCGACGGCCGCGTCGTCGAAGAGGACGGCAGCAAGAAGGGGGAGCGCGAGCTCGAAGAGAGCGGTTTCGACATCGCGCACTAACAGCCGCCAGTAACCAGTTTCCAGTTACCAGCAAGAGACGGTCGACGCGATCGGCCGGCTGGAAGCTGGAAACTGGCAACTGGAAACTGACATGCTTCTCGCGGACCTCAAATACGGCCTCCGGATGCTCGTCAAGAGCCCGGGGTTCAGCCTTGTCGCTATCCTCTCGCTGGCCCTGGGGATTGGCGCGAACACGGCGATCTTCAGCCTCGTCAACGCGGTTCTTCTGAGGCCGTTGCCGGTGCACGATCCGCAGTCGCTGGTCACCGTCTCCACGACTGACCAGCGGAACCCGGGCAACCTTCCGCTCTCCCATCTCAATTTCAAAGACCTGCGGGCGCAGAACGCGTCGTTCACCGACATGGCGGCGATCAGCTTCAACCAGGTGAACTACAGCCACGGCCAGGAGTCGGAGCAGATTCCGGTGCAGGTCGTCACGGCGAATTACTTTTCGCTGCTCGGCGCCGAACCCTCGCTTGGCCGAGGGTTCCGTGCTGAAGAAGAAACGCAGGCGACACCGGTGGCTGTCGTCAGCCACGGTTTCTGGGAGCGAAGCCTCGGATCCAATCCGAATGTCGTCGGCACTACGGTGTTCCTCAATCGCACGCTGTACACGATCGTCGGCGTCCTGGGCAAGCGGTTCAAGTTCTTCGGCGACCAGGACTACACGACGGTCATCGGTGTCGCAAAGGACAGCAAGTACAACGGCGTCGCGGAAGATCCACAGAACTTCATCTACCAGCCGCTCTCGCAGAACTACACGCCGCAGGCGACGCTTCACGTGCGTTCAGCGGGTGACGCCGCTTCGCTCGCGAACGCGGTGCGCGGCGCAGCCCGGAAACTGGATCCGTCGCTTTCAGTTTTCAACGTTCGGACGCTCGAAGAGCAGGTCTCGACGTCGCTTCAGCCGCTGATGATGAACGTCCTGATGCTCGCCGTCTTCGGCGGGCTGGCACTCCTGCTGGCATCGATTGGGTTGTACGGCGTCGCGAGTTATGCGGTGTCGCAGCGCACGCGTGAAATAGGCGTGCGCATGGCGCTCGGCGCGCAACCCTCGAGCGTGCTCGGCCTCGTACTCGGGCACGGCATGATGCTGGTCTTCATCGGCCTGGCGATCGGCCTCGTCGCAGCCTATTCGGCGGCGGGGCTCATGAGATCGCTGGTCGTCGTCGTGAACCCGCACGATCCTGCGACCTTCGTGTCCACGGCCGTGGTCCTCGGGGCTGTGGCACTGCTCGCCAGCTATATTCCGGCGCGACGCGCCACACGGATCGACCCGCTCATCGCATTGAGAACCGACTAAGCCACAAAGCCATAAGCCATGCTCATAACCGATCATTTGAAAGAACAGCGCAACGACTCAGTGGAACACGCCCGCCACGCTCGGCGTCCCAGCGAACCGAGGGTCCTCATCGCCGATGACCAGTCGGACGTGCTGGAGGCATTACGCCTCCTGCTGAAAGCGGAAGGGTTCACTCTCGAAACGGCGTCCTCCCCGGCGGGCGTGCTCGCCGCCGTCGAGGCGCGCGAGTTCGACGTTGCGCTCATCGACTTGAATTACACGCGCGACACGACATCTGGCGAAGAAGGACTGAACCTTCTGTCGCGGATCCAGTCGATCGATCCGACGCTGCCGGTTGTCGTGATGACTGCCTGGGGCAGCGTGGAAGTCGCGGTCGAAGCGATGCGGCGCGGGGCGCGGGATTTCATCCAGAAGCCATGGGACAACGCGCGCCTGCTCGCGATCGTGCGGACGCAGATCGAATTGAGCCAGGCACTCCGCAAGGGGCAGCGGCTCGAGGCGGAGAACTCGCTGCTGCGCGGCGAGGGGATGCCGAAGATCGTCGCGGAATCGAGTGCGATGCAGACCGTGCTGCAGGTCATCTCTCGCGTCGGTCCGTCGGACGCCAACGTCCTCATCCTTGGTGAGAACGGCACGGGCAAAGGCGTTGTCGCACGCGCGCTGCACGCCGTCTCCAGCCGCGCCTCCCGCCCGATGGTCATCGTCAATTCCGGCGGCGTCTCGGAAGGGGTCTTCGAAAGCGAGCTGTTCGGCCACGTGCGCGGCGCCTTTACCGACGCAAAGAGCGACCGCGTGGGACGCTTCGAGCTGGCGGACCAGGGAACACTGTTCCTCGACGAAATCGCGAACGTTCCCATGAGCCAGCAGGCGAAGCTGCTGCGCGTAATCGAGACCGGCGAGTTCGAGAGGCTCGGCTCCTCTCGCACGCGGCGAGTCGACACGCGGATCATTTCGGCAACGAACGCGAATCTCACCGACGAAGCCGCCGCGGGACGGTTCCGCCAGGATCTGCTCTTCCGCCTGAACACGATCGAGATCCGGCTGCCTCCCCTGCGCGACCGGCGCGAGGACCTGCCGTTGCTGGCGCAGCACTTCCTTCGGCAGCATTCGCAGCGATACCGCAAGCGGCTGACCGGCTTCGAGAGTGGCGCCATGCAGATGCTTCTCGAGCACAGCTGGCCCGGCAACGTGCGAGAGCTCGACCACGCCGTCGAACGCGCCATCCTGATGGCGCCAGGGCCGCTGGTGAAGCCGGCGGATCTCGGGCTCCGCGCGGCCGCGAAGGACGGAGGCGGCCGTCTCGAGGACATGAGCCTCGAAGACGTCGAGTGCTTCCTGATCAAGAAAGCCATGACCCGGTTCGACGGCAACGTGAGCCAGGCCGCGAAGGCGCTCGGCTTGAGCCGCAGCGCGCTCTACCGCCGGCTGCAGCGGTACGGACTGTAAAATGTTGAACGTTGGTTACTGCCCGCCCTAAAGAGCCCCGGTTGAGCCACGACAGGCGCATCCTGTTGATGGCGTTCGCCTCGGCGCTGCCCGGCGCCCTGATCTCGCTCATCTTCCTCTGGACCGGCGACTACACGCCGAAATCCCAGTGGACGCTCACCGTCGTCATCGTCGCGTTCTGCCTCGGATTCGCGTTCGCGCTCCGGGAGCGCGTCATCCTTCCGCTCCAGACCCTCTCGAACCTGCTCGCCGCGCTCGGCGAGGGGGACTTCTCCATCCGCGCGCGCGGCGCGCGCAGCGGCGATCCGCTCGGCGAAGTCATGATCGAAGTGAATACATTGGTCGAGACGCTGCGGCATCAGCGGCTCGATGCACTGGAAGCGACGACGCTGCTGCGAAAGGTGATGGCGGAGATCGACGTCGCCGTCTTCACGTTCGACGAGGACCGCGAGCTGAAGTTCGTCAATCGCGCCGGCGCGAGATTGATCGCGCAGCCCGCGGAGCGCGCGCTCGGCCGGCGGGCCGAAGAGCTCGGGCTCGAAGACTGTCTCGAGGGGGACGCGCCGCGGGTCATCAACACCGCATTTCCCGGCGGTGTCGGCCGCTGGGAAATCCGGCGCAGTTCCTTCCGCCAGGGGGGCCGCCCGCATGAGTTAGTCGTGCTCTCGGACCTCAGCCAGCCGCTCCGCGAGGAGGAGCGGCAGGCGTTCCAGCGCCTGATTCGCGTCATCGGCCACGAGATGAACAACTCGCTCGCACCGATCAAATCGATCGCCGGCAGCCTCTCGACGATCGCCGAGCGCGATCCGCTTCCCTCCGACTGGCGCGAGGACGTGCAGCGGGGATTGACCGTCATCGCGTCACGTTCGGAGTCGCTCAGCCGATTCATGAGCGCCTACGCACGGCTTGCGAAACTGCCGCCGCCAAAGCTGGCTCCGCTGGACGTCGGCGCCGTCGTCGATCGTGTCGTGCTGCTCGAAAAAGGCCACAACATCCAGATCGCGGGCGGCCCGCGCGTCACGATCCAAGGTGACAGCGATCAGCTCGAGCAGCTGCTCATCAATCTTCTCCGAAATGCGATGGACGCCGTGCGCGAGACGCATGGCGGCGTCCGAGTGGGATGGCAGCGGCTGCCCGGATCGTCGCCGCCGACAATGGAGCTGTGGGTGGAGGATGAAGGGCCCGGACTGTCGAACACCGGCAACCTGTTCGTGCCGTTCTTCACGACGAAGCCCGGTGGATCCGGAATTGGTCTGGTGCTCAGCCGCCAAATCGCAGAAGCGCACGGCGGCAGCCTGATGCTGGAGAACCGCGATGACCGCACGGGATGCAGGGCAAGCCTGCGCCTGCCGCTCCAGTCCGCGATGGCGGTGCGCATGGAGGCGGCGGGATGAGCGACGATCGCAGGAAGCCGATTCTTCCGGGCGGCGCGGCGACGGACTATGAACGTTACCTGCGCACCGACGAACTCCTGTCACTGCAGAAGACACCCGGCGAAGTCGTGCACCATGACGAACACTTGTTTCAGACGGTGCACCAGGCGTCGGAACTCTGGCTGAAGCTTGCCTGTCTGGAGATCGAGCAGGCGTGCGCGCTGCTGCGCGCGGATGGAATCGCCGGCGCGATACGCCTGCTCCGCCGGGCGAATCATTGCATGGAGTTGATCACCGCGCAGCTTCACATGCTCGACCATCTGTCGCCGACCGACTACGCCGTCGTCCGGACGGCGCTCGGTCACGGCGCCGGCTTCGACTCGCCGGGATTTCGTCGCGTCCACCGCAGCTCGCCGCCGCTCGCGGAGCAATTCGCCGCGCTTCTGGCGCGGCGCGGCATCACCCTATTCGACGTCTACAGCGGCGGCTACGCACACGAGGAGCTCTATCAGCTTGGCGAAGAGATGATCACGTGGGACGAGCGCACGATCGTGTGGCGGTTCCACCACCTCAAGGTCGTGGAGCGCATCATTGGCGGGAATGTCATTGGAACGCAGGGGACGCCCGTGGAAGTGCTCGGCAAGCGTATCGACGTGCGCTTCTTCCCGGAATTGTGGACCGTCCGCGACGAGATTACGCGGCGTTCACCGCTCGGCGCGGACGGCCATTCGAATCGATAGATCGGGCGATCGGGTGCTAACGGCCGCGAGACACGCCGCCAACCCAGAGCACGTGCGTCACGATCTTGTTCCCGTTGCCGAAATCGAGCTCGTAGGTCTGATCGTGGCCGTTCTTCGCAGAGCTGACCAGACGGCCCCACTGAGCCGGACCCTCAGGTTCGAGATCGGTCAGCGCGTTCGGCGCCGACCCGGGCAGCCGCATGCCGACGGTCGTCGTGCTATCGAGGTGCGAGTAGATCAGATCGAGCTCCTCGTAGTCGTGCCGGTTGGGATGCTGGTTCGTCGTCGGATCGCTCGTGTAGTCCATGCAGGTGCCGAGGTTCGCATTGTCGAAGTTCTCGTCCTGGTGAGCGAGTCCCAACGTATGCCCGACTTCCTGGCAGCTCACTAGATTGCGCCACGCCGTCGTGTTGTAGGTTGAAGTATTGAAGTAGCTGTCGTTCAGTTTCACGGTGCCTTGCGCGATGTGGCCGCCGCTGAGCCAGATCTGCGCGATACCAAGCCAGCCGTTAAAGCCGTATGTCGAGTCGCAGACTTCGACGCGGCCCGCCGTCGGACGGCAGTTGCGCGGATTCGCCTGGCCGGCGACGATGTCCGTGTTGAGAACCGTCGACTGGCTCCAGTCGCTGGACGTCGTTCCCAGGATGGGGTCCCACTGCGGGCTGACGTTGTCGCCTAGTTTGATGGTGAACGGATTGGAAGTACGGGCCCAGTGATACCCGCCCCACGAATGATTTGCCGACATATTGCTCGAAAACAGCACTACTGCCGCGAACATAGCGAGAACACTCAGGGTAACGCGTGCTTTCATTGATCCTCCTCCAACAGGTACCGCGGCGGTGCGAACGCCCGAAGCGCAGTATAAGCGGGACGGGTGCGGGGGATGAAGAACAATTAGCCGTTTCAGAATTGCAACAAAGCTCGTCTGTTATGCTCGGAGTCAGTTCCATGTGGCATCGACTCTTTACCGATGCGCCAAACTGGCAGCTCGTGGCAGTTGTCGTCATCCCGACAATCCTGCTGGGGTGGGCGATTTCATATTTGGTCATGCGCGGCGCCGCGCGCGCGCTGCGCCATCTGCTGCGCGGCTCCCTGACCACTTCGAGTCCGCTGGTCCGCGGCCCGCTTCGCCTCATCGGCCTCGCCACGTTCGTCCTGGTCGTCGCGGTGCTGCTGTTCCCAGCCTTCGAGATCGCGGGGCTGCACCCTCGCGCGGGTCTGCACCTCTATACCCTCAGCCAGTGGGCGTTCGATTCCGGCCTTCGCGTGCTGCTCGTGGCCGCCGTCGCGATCGCGTTGATCCGCGGCGTGTCAATCGCCGTCAAGCGCTTCGAGCACGACGTCAATTTCGGGACGGGGCTCGATGCGCTCGAGCGCGCGAAGCGCGCACGTACGCTTGGCAGCGTCCTGACCAACACGACGACGGTCCTCATTCTGCTCATCGCGCTCCTGATGATCCTGCGTGAGTTCAAGGTGGACATCTCCCCTGCCGTGACCGGCGCCGGCATCGTCGGCGTGGCGCTCGGCTTCGGGGCGCAGACGCTGGTCCGCGATCTGATCGGCGGCTTCTTTCTCATCCTCGAGAACCAGGTGCGCGTCGGCGATGTCGTGGCGATCAACGGGATCGGCGGCCTGGTCGAAGCGATCAACCTGCGGACCACGATCCTGCGCGACGAGGAAGGCACCGTTCACGTGATGCCGAACGGAGCGATCAACGCCCTCGCGAACAAGAGCATGAACTTCAGCTACTACGTCGTGAATCTGCCGCTCGCCTACGGCGAGGACACGGATCGCGCGGCGGCGATTCTCAAAGACGTGGCGGACGCGATGTGGCGCGAAGACGCCTACCGTCCGTTCATGCTGGAGCCGTTGGAAGTGATCGGCGTTGATGCGTTCGAGGAAAACGCGGTGCGCCTGAAAGTGCGGATCAAGACGGCCGCGCTGAAGCAGTGGTTCGTCGGCCGGGAATTCCGCCGCCGGATCAATAAGGCGCTGCGGGATGCAGGGGTCCACATGTGGGGTCCACAGCGGACGGTCAGTATCCCGCTGGAGCCGCCGTCGTCCTCTTCTGGCCCTGCGATTCCTGGACAATCTTGACGCCCGCGCTGGCGCCGACGCGCGTGGCGCCCGCCGCGACCATCGCCTTCAGTCCCTCGTAATCGCGCACGCCGCCGGCGGCCTTGACACCCATGTCGGCCCCCACGACCCGCCGCATCAGCGCGACATCTGCCGCAGTAGCGCCGCCTGACGCGAAGCCGGTCGACGTCTTGACGAAGTCCGCGCCGACTGCTTTCGACAGCGTGCAGGCGGCGATCTTCTCGTCGTCGTTGAGCAGCGCGACTTCGAGTATGACTTTGCTGATGACGTTCGCCTCACGGCAGGGACCCACGACCGCGGCGATGTCGCGTTCGACGATCTTCAGTTCGCCGGACTTCAGTGCGCCGATGTTGATGACCATGTCGATCTCCGATGCGCCGTCAAAGATCGCGCGCCGCGTTTCGTAATGCTTCACGTCGGCGGTCGTTGCGCCCAGCGGGAATCCGACCACCGAGCAGACGCCGACTCCGGACCCTCGTAGCAGCTGCGCGGCGAAAGATACCCAGGCAGGATTCACACAAACCGTTGCAAAGTGAAACTGCGCCGCCTCGCGGCAGAGTTTCTCGATTTCCTGCCGCGTCGCGTCGGGCTTGAGAAGCGTGTGATCGATCATGCTCGCGACCGTTCCCGCCGCGCCTCCTGTCGCATGCAAGCCGATGCGGGACGCGCCGGCGTCGAGCACGCCGCGCAGGCGATCCGGACAGCAGTCGTAGAGCACCGCGTGGCAGCTGCACTGCGCGGGCGCGGACGCCGCGCGGCGCTGCGCGCTCATCACTTCTTCGGTGATGATTTCGACGAGCCGCTGCAGGTCGTTAGGGTTGAGCATCCTCGAGCCGACGAATCTTCAGGAGCCTACGAATATATCGTGCTTCGGTCATCGGGGTCGCAATCCAGATGTCCACGAATCTCAGGGCGGCGTCTGTCTGCAACAGCGTGGACCCGAGCGTCATGACGTTCGTTCCGTTGTGCTCGCGGGCGTAGCGCGCGATCGTTTCGTCCGTGATCATCGCCGCGCGGACACCGCGCACCTTGTTCGCCGCGATCGCCGATCCGATTCCCGCGCCGTCAATGACGATGCCCGCATCCGCTTCTCCGCGCGCGACCGCTTTCGCCACTCGCGCGGCCGTGTCCGGATAGTCGACCGGCGCTGTGCCGTCGACGCCGAGATCGTCGACCGCGATGCCTTTGCCGCGCAGGTGCTGGACGATCGCCTTCCGCATCGCAACCCCGGTGTGATCGCTCGCGATCGCGACGCGCGTGATGTTCGAGCGCGGTGCGAGATCCGGCGGAATCGCAGGATCGACGGAACCCGCAGGGACGACGGTCACTCGCCGCTCGCGCAGCGTGTCCTGCGCGAGAGGCGTCACGTGCCCCCCCTTGGCGAGCTCCACCGTCGCGCCGATCTCAATCTGCCGCGCGTCGGTCTCCGTGATGATGTCAAACCGTCGAATCATCTGTATATTTCTGCGGCCGCTACTGCTGCAACACCGCGATGAACGGCAGGTTTCGGTACTTCTCGGCGTAGTCGAGGCCGTATCCGACGACAAAGTGATCCTCGATCGTGAAGCCGATGTAGTCGACCTTTACCTCCACCTTCCGCCGCGACGGCTTGCTCAGGAGACACGCCGTCTTCAATGACTTCGGCGCGCGCGCCTTCAGCAGATCCTGCAAGTAGTGGAGCGTCAGGCCGGTATCCACGATGTCCTCGACGAGGATCACGTGCCGTCCTTCCACGTTGCTGTCCAGGTCCTTCAGGACGCGCACCTGGCCGGACGACGTCGTGCCCTTGCCGTAGCTGGACACCGCCATGAAATCCATGGTGACACGGTCGCTCATGGCGCGCACCAGGTCCGCCATGAACATGAAGCCGCCCTTCAGAATGGCGACCAGGTGGACGGCTTCCTCCGCCGGATAGTCCCGCTCGATTTCCGCGGCGAGCGACGCGATGCGGGCGTTGATATCAACCTTGGAGATCAGAACGTTCGTTGTGGCCATGAACCTACTTGACGGCGGCGCGGACCTGGTCGGCCAGCGCGCGCGCCTCGGTAAGCACCTGCGCCGCGTTCAAGGTCAGGACCTTGCGATCGCGCATCAGGATCTTGCCATTGACGATGGTGGTGCGCACGTCATCGCCGCGCGTGACGTACACGAGATGCGACACCGGATCGTACATCGGCGTCTGCCGCGCGGCGGCCATTGAGACGACGAGCAGATCGGCGCGCTTTCCCGCCTCGAGCGAGCCGATCGTCTTCTCCATTCCCATCGCGCGCGCGCCGTCGATCGTCGCCATCTCCAGCGCAACGGGCGCAGGGATCGCGCGCGGATCGTTCGCCACCAGCTTGTGGAGGAAGGCGGCCTGGCGCATCGCCTCGAACATGTCGAGGTCGTTGTTGCTGGCGGCGCCGTCCGTGCCGAGGCCAACAACTACCCCGGCCTTGCGCATCGCTTCGACCGGTGCGATGCCGCTTGCCAGCTTCATGTTGCTCTCGGGATTATGCGAGACGCCGACGCGGCGTTTCGCGAGGATGTCGATGTCGGCCGGCGTCAGGTGCACGCCGTGGGCAACGAGTGTTCGCGGGCCCCAGAAGCCGATCGATTCGAGGAATGCCGTCGGGGTCGCGTGGTACTTCTCGTCCGACGTCTTCACCTCGTCCTTCGTTTCGGCGAGATGCATGATGACCGGAATGTTCAGCCGATCCGCGAGCGCGCGGCACGCTTTGAGGGTGCCGGCGTCCAGCGTGTACATCGCGTGCGGCGCAACGGCGGGCGTGATCAGATCGTCGCCGGCGAATTCCTTCGCGAAGCGCTCCGTGCGCGCCAGACTCTCGGCCGGGGTCTTCGCGTCCGGCACCGGGAACTGGATGATCGTCTCGCCGAGCACGCCGCGCAGCCCCGCCGCCTTCGTGACGCGGCCGACCTCCTCTTCGAAGTAATACATGTCGGCGTAAGCGGTGGTGCCCGACTGGATCATCTCGAGCGCCGCCAGCCGCGTCCCCGCCCGAACGAACGCCGGCGATACCGTCTTCGCCTCTGCCGGGAAAATGTATTTCTGCAGCCAGTCCATGAGCGCCAGGTCGTCCGCCAGCCCGCGGAACAGGACCATCGGCGCGTGCGTGTGCGTGTTGATCAGGCCAGGCATCACGACGCTGCCGGCAGCGTCGATGGTGTCGCGGCCGCGGTATTTCGCCGCGATGGCTTCCGTGGTGTCGACCGCGACGATGTCGCGTCCGTCGATCGCCACCGAGCCGCGTGCAATCACGCGGTGGTTCGCATCGACGGTGACGACGGTCCCGTTGGCCACGACCAGCGACACGGTCCGGCGCTGAACGGGCTGGGCCGCGCTCAACGCGACGAGCGCAGTCGCCAGCAGTGCGGTCAACCTAAGCATGAAGCCTCGATTCTATACGAGCCCTCATCGAAGCCTCCAGCCGCCATTCGCCAATCGGCAATCGCCATTCGCCAATCGCCAGTCGCCAATGTAAGATTCACCCCGTGTCAGTCCACGTCGTCGAGCATCCGCTCGTGCACGATGCACTGGTGACCCTGCGCGACGCGCGGACGCTTCCGGAAGAATTCCGGCGGATGGCCGTGCGCATCAGCCTGTTGCTGGCGGGGGAAGCGACCCGCGACCTGCCTGCGTCACCCGTCACCGTGCAGACGCCGCTCGGACCTGCCGAAGGGCGCCGCGTGTCCGCCGACGTGGTCGTCGTCCCCGTGCTGCGGGCCGGACTGGGGATGCTGGACGCGATCCTCGAGCTGATGCCTGCGGCGCGCGTGGGTCACATCGGCCTGGAGCGGGACGAGAGCACCGCGATCGCATCGCAGTACTACTCGAAGCTGCCGAAAGGACTGTCGAGCAGCGTGGTGTTGATGATCGACCCAATGCTCGCGACCGGTGGAAGTGCCGTTGCCGCGCTCGATCATCTGGCGCAGGCGGGCGCCCGCGACATCCGCATGATCTGCATCGTCGCTGCGCCCGAAGGGGTGGACATGGTGCAGAAGCATCATCCAGGAGTGCGGATCTACACGCCGGCTATCGATCGGCACCTGAACGAACACAAATACATCGTGCCGGGACTCGGCGATTTCGGCGATCGCCTGTACGGGACGTTATGAGCAAGCCGCGCCGCACGCCCCCTCCGCTTCCGAAGGTCGGCGACGGCAAGTGGCGCACGGCGCTGACCTGCATCGAGCCGAACAAGATTCTGGTACGAGGCTACCCGCTCGACGAGATCATGGGACGGCTCACGTTCGGCGAGGCGATCTATCTGCTGCTGATGGGGGAAGTACCGTCGCCCGCGATCGGCAGCCTGATGGAAGCGATCCTGGTGTCGTTCATCGATCACGGGATCACGCCGCCATCCACGCTCGCTGCGCGTAACACGGCGACGACCGGGGCGCCGCTGCGCGCGTGCGTAGCCGCGGGCGTACTTGGATTCGGGCGTCACCACGGTGGTGATATCGAGAGCTGCATGCAGTTCCTGGACACCGGTCTCGAACTGGTACGGAAAGGAGCGTCGTATCGCCACGCGGCGATAGAGATCGTGAAGCGGTGCCAGGAAGGCGGTGACCCCATTCCCGGGTTCGGGCATCGCTTCCACACGCGCGATCCGCGCGCCGCGCGGCTGTTCCAGATGGCGCTTGAACTGGAAATCGAAGGGCATCACGTGCAGATGATCCGCGCGGTGGAGCTCGTCGCTGGCGCCCTGCCTGACGGCCACGCCGTGCCCGTGAATATCGACGGCGCGATCGCCGCGGTCTGCGGCGACATCGGCATTCCGCCTGAAATTGCCAACGCGCTGTTCATCATTTCGCGCGTGCCGGGCATTGCCGCGCAGGCGCAGGAAGAGCGGGCGCGCGAGCATCCGATGCGCCAGATCGATCCGAAGGATCACATCTACGACGGCGCGGGGCAGCGGCGCCTGCCCGACAAGCGACGTTGACGTTATTTGGGCGTCGTCACCGTCAGGGTGACGGTCTCGCTCGCTCCTTCGCCTAACGTGACCTTCGTCGCGTATTTGCGCAGCGATTCGCGACATATGATCGAACATTTCGGTCAGTCCTCCGTGTTGTTCGGCAGGTCCCCTACTCCAGAACACGTACCGCCGGATTGAGAACGTCGCGTGTCAGAGACCAAGGAACGGTGACGTGTTGAGGACCATCAGCATACGAAGCCACTTGGTACGGTGGAAACGTGATTAGCAGTCCGTCGTCAGAAATGTTGAAGTCGGTAAAGTTCCCCAAATGTGGACCTGCTCCCCTTCGTACCCAGTCGGGATCAAAGCTCTCGCTAGACGTTAGCAGCGCGTCGACTGCAAACGACGACACCCGCTGAACGAAATCCGACCCTGCCTCAAACAGATCCTCAAAATGAAGCACTACGAGAGGCTTTCGGAGTGCGGTGACGGTTCGGAACCACGTCTGACCGTGCATCGCACCGAAGCGGTACTCGTTCATTGCGTAGCGCAGACTGAGCGACGTCTCGACGCAGCGCATGACGGCAAACGTCCCGGACAAATACCCCGCCGGATGATGAGGATCAGAGCCGCTCTCTGGCAGCGCACCCTGAATCGGTGCGATCAGCGTCCGGCGGAAGGACTGAAGGCAGGTTAAGGCCCATCCGTACTCCATACGGTTGAGCTCGTCCAAGTCTGGCGCAGTGAACGCTGGGATTTCGATCTCCACTTCGTACGACGGAAGCTGGGCGCGACTCTCCGTCAGAGGCACCACACGCCATTCGTCCTTAGAATCGTCGCCTCCTGCGCCCGAGGCCATTTCGGGACTGATGCCACTGGATGTCAGGCGAGCCTTGTACATGCGAAGCGCCTTGCGGTCTATGTAGCCCGCGTCCGCTCTCCTATGGCAGTTCGGACAGAGTGCGATGAGATTGTCGTACGAGTGTTCGCGGCAGCGCTCCCAGGAGATGATGTGGTGAACGTCGACGTCGGTGTGTTTGCACGTGTGAATCGCACACCGATGACCCGCTTCGACAAGAACTCGACGACGTAGCTCGATGGGGATAGGGGGACGTTCCGCCAATTCTGTGCCCTTCAGCAAGAGCCCTGACTGTACCCGAAGCCGTTCGCACCTTGTGCTTTCGCGTCCTGCCGATCGAGGGAGCCTATCACGGCAATCAACAAAGGCGCCCCCGAGGCTACTTGCTCGGGCGGTGTCGCAGTTCAGATGCGCGGACGCTCAACTCTTCTTTTTTGCCCGTGGCGGGCGCAGGCATTGCCGGCCGTCCTGCCGCGCGATGGCTTCCCGTCGGCGCGACGACGAGCGCCGCGCGAATCTCTTTGAGCCTGATCCGGGCCGGCCGGAATGAGCGTCGACCCTGCTGGACTCCCGTCGCGCGGGACGCCGTGATCGACGAACGCGCGCCGTGTCCGATCTGCCAGTCGACGTTCCGTGGGTTGTGCGCTGCGCTCGACGCCGTTCGGAGCGAAGCCGCCGAGCTCCGCGTCGCACAGTACCGCCGCCGCGTCGACTGCCCGCCGATCGCTGAGCGCGCGCCGTCTCCAACGTCGGCGACGGTCCGCGAACTCCGGCTCGAGCTCGCCGACGCGCAGCAGCAGATCGCCGAACTCGAAAGGGCGAACCGACACTGGCGCGACCTCGCCGCGGCTGATCGATCGCGCGCCGCGGGTGCGGAGGATGCGTTGCGGCGTAGCTATCGCGTCGCGCTCGGAGTCGTAGCACGGCGCGCGTGAGCGTCGACGATCGTCGCGTTCGCGTGTTCGTCGCTTCGTCGTGGGATGCTGCGCATCGACGCGCACGTCACGAGGTGCGGGCCCCCGGGGGCGCGCTCGAAAGGTTGCACGCTGCGGTTCTCCGGCCGGGCAGCGTAAAACCTGCTCTCTAGAGTAGTATCTGCGGGGACCGACAGCCTCGGCACTGCAAACGCTCGGTTGGGACGGGGGTTGCGATGGTTCGTGCATTGAGAATCGCGAGCGAAGTCGTCGTGTATGCATTCATCGCCGTATCTGCCTTCTGGCCTCGTCTTCCTCGCACCATCGGGTTGCCGCTCGGGATGGTGGCCTTTGTCGCCATGTGTACGCAGGTGGCCTTCCGCCTGCACGACACCAACCTGGCGCGCAAGGACGTATCATTGCGAGACTAAGGCTCACCCGCGAAATCGTCAATAAAGACCGACATAAACGTGAGATGTCAAGAAGATCCTCGAACTTCTTGCGGAGGATAGTCGGCTCATCTCTAACGACGTCGGCCGGTGTCAATGTTTATGCGGGTAAACGCGAAGTGCGCCCACCCAGGTGCGCCCACTATCGCCCCGTGCAGCGGCGCTCGGCGGGCTGACGTCAGGTGAGCCACCAGGGCAGATTGCCGAACAGTCGACGGCTCAAGGCACCGGGGCTCCAGCGAGTGCGCCCACGCTCAATCTCTCAGCGCGGTGTCATGCCGGTGGCGGAACACGTCCACCACCATCGCTAAGGCTATTCTGTTCTTGGGAACTCGTTGGGAGGGCCTTCAGTCACATCTGTCGGGTTGCGACCTTGACGTGGCGATGGAGGAAGTCGATTTCCGTTCGCAGCACGTCCGCAAAGCTTGCTCCCCCTTCGTAGACGTCGTAGTGGCCACCGCCGCTGCGGAACAATTCGGCCCCCGGTGCCCTGCGCGCCACCTCGAGCGCGGCCGGAACGGGCGCAATGGCGTCCGCCTCAGGGACCACGAGCAGGAACGGGATGCGGACGGAGCCGGCGCGTCGCACCGGTCGACGCCAGGAGAAGCTGAGCAGAGACCGCGCGGCGACGCGGTCATTCCATCGAGTGCCATCCTTCGGGGTCATGAGCTTTTCCCCGAACGGGCCGTCTGGCGTGGCGCCGATGGACAGGTCTCCGGGCCTTCCGTGACCGGGAATGTAGATCGGCCGTCGACCGAACAGCGAGCCGACACGGTCGAGCACGGCCAGTGAGAAAAGTCGAATCCCGTTCTTGAGCGGGGACATCCTGGCTGCGGCCAAGCCGTCGGTCAGCGGAGCCTGGGCGACCGCGGCAGCCAGTCGAGTGTCGGAGACCGCGAGTTCGACGATGTGCATGCCCGCGAAGGACGTGCCCCAAGCAATGATCTGATGAGTGTCGATGTAGGGTTGTTCAGCTGCCCAGCCGATGACGCCTCGCGCGGCTGCCCGCCGGAACCGCCGAAGTTGCGGTAGTCGAAGGCGATGGCGGCGAAGCCCTCCTCGCGGAAACGCTCGGCAAACGGGCCCAGTCCTCCCGCCTTGATGCCGCCGATGCCGTGGGCCATCACCACCGCGGGGTGGGGGCCACTGCCCTCAGGGCGGTAGACCCAAGCTTCGATCAAGTCACCCGAGTCCGTCGGGATCTGTACGGTGATGCGCTCAGCGAAGGCGTTGTTGGAAATCGTCATGATCGAACGCAGAGTAGTTCTGGGAACTCAGAACTTAAATGCACTGGCGGTCATCTGGCAGTCATTTGGAGGTCAGAAGCGAGTTCGAACGAGAACCACCTCGTCTACACTTTGTTTAGCGCGCCGTGGAACCTGATCCCTTGAACCGCGTTCGACTTGGAGGGTTTGAAGTTGACCTGAAGTCGGGCGAACTACGCTCCTTTGGGACCGAAGGCGAGAGCAAGGTCGTTCTCAGGGAACAGCCGTTCCAGGTTCTGCGAATGTTGATTGAACGCGGGGGCGAGCTCGTGACCCGCGAGGAAATCAAGAAACTACTTTGGCGGAACGACACCACTGTCGATTTCGACCACAGCATCAATGTGGCAATCGGGACACTCCGCCGGGCCCTAGGCGATTCAGCAGACAGCCCACGGTACATCGAGACGGTCGCGCGACGGGGTTATCGGTTGCTCGTGGCCCCTGAGTGGCCTGGCTCGGCTACAGACTCCCCCTGTTCGCGGCGCGACGAACCCGTCGCCGAGATGCCTGCGGATCTTGCGCGGGTCGGCATCGAGACGCAGCCGCCACGACGCTACGCCGGAAGGTGGTTCGCCGCCGCCGCGCTGTTCGTTGTCGTTGCGACTGGGGTACGGCTTTACTGGGGCCTTCGCAACCAGACAAGCCTCTCCGACACCGGCACAATTGTGCTGGCCGATATCAGCAATCGGACCGGCGATCCGGTCTTGGATGATGCCTTGAATGCCGCTCTACGTCTCAGTCTGGACCAGACGCCATTTCTCAATGTGCTGGGCGCGGATAAAGTGCGTGGCACGTTGACGGTGCTCAAGCTCTCTGCGACCAGGGTCACGCCAGAGACTGCCCGAC
>WNGB01001407.1_pt1 | contig 39403 bp, 40 predicted proteins | sample 5400681 | NCBI WGS metagenome assembly WNGB01 (sample SAMN13153367, study PRJNA577476) | soil metagenome | isolation source: 115 cm soil or saprolite under grassland replicate 2 | place: USA:California | collected 2016-06-15 | reverse complement strand
GGTGGCGGAGAAGGTTCGCCGCGACCCCGCGCTGTTCGAGAGGGCCAAGGCCACCCTGGCGCGCTGGCGGAGGATCGGGGATGCCAGCACGCGCCGCTATGACGAAGAGTGGGATCGGATCATGGCGCTCGGTCTGGAGGCCACGCTCGCTGTCATGCTCGAGGAATCCGAGCACGCCGCGGACATGAGGAAGAATTCGCCGTTCGCCGGCATCCTGACCTACGAGGAGCGCCAGTCATTCCTGCGAACTTGGGAGGCCAAGAGGCCGGGGCGGGCGAAGTAGGCTTTCGGGACGGAGAGCGATGCCGCAGGGCCACTTGCCGCAGGTCGCTTCCGATCTGCACCTGGAGTTCTCCCAGACCGCGGGAGGGCGCTGCTGGACCGCGCGAAGACGCGGCGACGCGCGCGGTGCTCGCGCCGGTCCGATCGCGCCGGTTCGATGCGCAGCCAACAGGATTCGCGGGCAAGGTTTGGGCAAGGTCTTGCCCAGCCGGACGGGATTCAGCGGGACTGAACCAGCCTAGAACCAGCGATTTGCGCCCATTTCCGAGGGTCCCGCGGCGCCCGATCAAATTCCCAAGCTGAGGGTCGCCGGTTCGAATCCGGTTTCTCGCTCCAGTTTCCGATGAGGTGACGAGGGCTTCCGGGGAGACCCGGGAGCCCTTCGTCTTTCCGGGCGCCGCGAAATCCTTGCCCCGGCAAGATCCGGCGTCGGCATCACGGCGATCCCACTGCGGGTTTCGGTGTGACCCTCAGCTTTTCATTTTCGGGTCGACGCTGCGGCGCCGGTGCCATGTCGGGGGAGCGCCGCGGCAGGGCGCCGGCGCGCTCCGTTCATTCACGGGCCGGAGCATACGAGGAGGCACACGTGGCCCACGCCGCGCCGCCAAGGGGAGCCTCGTGCTCCTGGCACGTTCGCGATGGCCGGAGCGCCCTCCACACACGCCTCGTCATCTAAAACAACACGGGGATTTTCAGGCCTGGTGCGGACGTGGCCAAGGCCGCGGGATCCGTCGGTTCGGAAGCGAGGTGGACCGGAGCTGTAGCGCATTTGTGACAGCGGTCCTGGCCGGCCCACTTCCGGGGTCCGGGTAAACTTGCCGCGACTCCGGTTCGTGTAGATCCGGGGGTTGTTGCTCTGATCTGGTGGGGGAACATGAGCCAGCGCTGGGTGGGGCTTCGACATTCCGGACACGGGGGTTCCGGTTCTTGAGGCGGACACGACGATCAAGCTGGCTCAGTGATCGGCCGACATCGTATCGAACGATGTACCAGACGATCAGCGACTACCTCCGGCAGCATCGCGTGAAGCACGTCGCCATCAAGGCGAGCGCCGTGAACCCTGGCGGTGGGACTACGAACAAGCACCTGCTTGCGGCGGAACTGCGAGGCGTTGTGGCTGCCGCTGCAGTCGACGGCGGTTCCATCGTTCACGTTGTGAAGAAGCAGTCGATCAGCAAGACGTTCGGAAGCCGCACGGCCGACGAGTACGTGAAGGACAACGCCTTCTGGGCCTCGTCCGTCTCTGGCGTTCCTCTTCGAGTGGGGAGCCGCGAAGCGGCGCTCTGGGCTTGATCACGCCCATTGACTACGCGATCGACCTCGGACGCCTGAAGTTTCCCGGCTGCCAGGTCGGGGCGCCGCCCGCGAGCACCTCGCAGCCGTGACAGCCGAAGGCGACGTAGCGCACGCGGCGGCCGCCGGTGCGGAGCGCGGCGGTCGCGGCGACGAGCTGGTCGAAGGTTCGCGCGGTGACCTCCTCGAAGCTCGCCGCGCAGAGCCGGCCGAGGTCGCTCCCCCAGAACGCCTCCGAGGCGAGGTACCGGTCGCCGGTCCCGCGGAACAGCCGGGTATGAGCGGCATGTACACGCGCGTCCGCGGGAAGCCGCCCGCCATGGTGTGGACGAAGAGGACGTTCGCGCCGGGGGGCACGAGGCCGGCGAGCTCCGCCGCGAAGGCCTCGGCGTTGCGGGCGAACCGCCGCGCGCCCGCCTCCCGCGACCGGTCGACGAGCTCCCAGTCGACGCGGGTCGCCTCCCACGCGTCGGCCTTCACGCCCTTCAGCTGCTCCACCGGCGACGGGCCGTCGCCCGCCGCGTCGAGGTCGAACCCGGCCTCCAGCGGGATGTTCACGATGCGGCCGCCGAGCGCCGCCTCGGCCTGGGTGCGCTCCTCCGCGGTGAGGGGGCGGAGCGGGCCGTTGCCGTCGCGCCGGCCCACGGTCGCGCCGATCACGGTGATGCCTGCGCGCCGCGCGGCGTCGAGGACCCCGTTCGCGTAGCCGCGCCCGAACAGCTCGCCGAAGAGGACGAGCACGTCTCCGGGCCTCCAGCCGCCCGGTCGAGGGAGGTCGCGCAGCGGGGCGAAGGGCGAGGTGGTCATCGCCCGAATGTACCGCGCGCGCCCCTTTCTCCGAACTCCTCCCGCGGCGCCGCGCCGGGACCGCTGCCGCTCGTTCGACGCGTAGAAGTGCACGCTGTTCTCGGGCCCTTCGTCGAGGAACCGCAGGACCTTGTTGACCGGCAGCGTCACCGAGCCGTCGTCCGACATGAGGAGGGCGCGCGTGCCGTAGCCGAGGGTGATCACCTGGGCCGCCTTCGGCGCGCGCAGCGCGAACAGCGCGTGCGGCACCCACTCGTACCGCTTCGCGCAGCGGCGCCGGATCACCTCCCGACGTAGGCGCCGCCCCAGAGCATGCTGTTGTCGAGCTCGAGCTCGCCGAGCCGTTCGCGGTGCGCGCGCACGTGCGCGAGGTAGGCGTCGACCGCCTTCAGGCTGTCGAGGGAGTCGAGCTGCGCGCGCGCGAGCCGCTCGGGGAGCGCGACGTCGCCGTGGCCCTTCACCTTGCCCGTGAACGCGGCGGCGAACTCCGCGAAGATCGCGTTGAGGGCTGCATCGGTCCCCTCCGCCGCGAGCCGCGGCGTCAGGAGCCTGCCAGAAAGCCGCTTCGCCTGCTCGTTCCCCGCCGCCACGCCACGGCGAGGCGCCCGGGAACGTCGCGTTCGGGCGGCAGCAGAGGAGGCCCCGCGGACGCTCGATCCGCGGGGCCTCCGACGAGCCGGCCGCCCCGTCCTGCGCCGGGAACGCCCGGCCCGTCCTCGCCGGCGAGCGCGGGGTCGCCGCGCCCGCTCCGCTCACCAGTTGAACAGCTGGTCGAGCTCCTCGTCCTTCACCTTGAACGTGACCTGGTGCGGCGCGAGGGGCTCCTGGGTGAAGAACCGCGGCAGCCGATCGGACTCGGCGGAGAACCCGGCGCGCGCGTTGAAGTCGCGCTCCGCCGAGAGCACCTTCTTCCCGAGCGCGACGACGTCCGCCGCGGTGAGCGACAGGCCGTACATCGCGTTGAGCAGGTCGATCAGCGCCTGGAAGGTGTCGGGCTGGTCGAGGACCGCGAAGGCGATGAAGAGGCACATGCCCGTCGAGTCGACGGCGGCGGTCGCGATCTGGAGGTTGCGTGACAGCTCGACCTGCCCCTCGGTCGCGAGCGGGTCGACGAACCCGCCGACCTTGAGGATGTTGGTCGCGATCGCGTACCCGGCGGTGTGGTCCGCCCCCATCGTGCTCGTCGCGTACGTGACGCCGATGCCCTGGACGCCGCGGGGGTCGTACGCAGGCAGCGCCTGGTTCTTCACGACGGGGACGCGCTCGACGCCGAACACCTTCCCGGTGACGCCGGCGCCCGAACCGAGCACGCGCCCGAGCGGCGAACCCTTGCCGACCTCCGCGAGGAGCGCGATGGCGGCCTTCGAGTCGCCGAACCGGGCGACGCCCGCCTCCATCGCGACGCCGATCGTCACCCCCATCTCGATCGTGTCGAGCCCGAAGTCGTCGTCCATCCGGTCGAGGAGCGCGATCGCGTCGAGGTCGTCGATGCCGCAGTTGCCGCCATGCGACCAGACGGTCTCGTACTCCGGCTGCTTCGTGAGGTAGTTGCCCTTCTCGTCGTTGAAGATGCCGGAGCACTGGATGATGCAGCCGCGGTGGCAGCCGTGCGTCGCGAGGCCGCCGCGCTTCACCTCGAGCTCCGCCTGCGCCTCGCCGGAGATCTTCGAGGCCCCCGCGAAGGTGCCCTGCTTGAAGTTGAAGGTCGGGTAGGCCCCGGCCTCGTTGAGCACGTTCGTGAGGACGTTCGTGCCGAACGCCGGCAGCCCCTGGCCCGTCACCGCGTGCCGCTTCAGCCCCTCGGCGAACGCCTTGGCGGCCTCCTTGAACTTCTCCGGATCCTTGGGCTTGAGCCCGCTCGTCCCGGTCTCGTCGAGGATGATGGCCTTCACGTGCTTGGAGCCCATCACCGCGCCGACGCCCCCGCGGCCGCAGTGGCGCGTCGGGCGGAGCTCGCGGTCGGTGCAGGCGATCGAGGCGGCGCCGAGCTTCATCTCGCCGGCCTGGCCGATCGTCATGAACGCCACCTTGTCGCCGTACTCCTTCCGGAGCAGCTCGACCGTGTCGTAGTTGCCGAGCATGCGGAGCCGGTTGTCGACCTTGAACTTCACGCCCTCCTTGTCGATGAAGATCGTCCAGAGGTCGTCGGTCGCCGGCCTGCCCTCGAGGATGATCGCCGCGTAGCCGAGCTTCGCGACGAACTGCGCCGCCTGGCCGCCGGCGTTCGACTCCTTGATGCCGCCGGTCAGCGGGCTCTTGCAGCCGACCGAGAGGCGCCCGCTCGTGGTCGCGCTCGTGCCCGTGAGCATGCCCGGCGCGATGACGAGCTTGTTCTCGGCGCCGAGGGGATGACAGAGCGGCTCCACCTCCTTCGCGACGACCGAAGACGTCAACCCGCGACCGCCGAGGCCGGCGTACTGACCGACGGGCTCGACGGTGGCCCTCGGCTTCCCCGGCGCGCCCATGTCGATTCTCAAGATCACGTCCATGTCGTCATCCCTCTCGTTCGTGAGGCAAGGTGGTCCCCGGCGACAGAGCAACCTCCGCGCCAAGCGCCGCGGACCGGCGCAGACCCCCCGCGGACCGCCTGTTTGCGAGCGCTGGCCGCGCGCCGCCCGGCCGGCCCAGCCAGTCCCCTGCGTCTCGGGGCACGTCTCACCGGTGAGACATGTCGCGTGCACGGGACGTCCCGCGCGCCGGGCGCGCGCGCCGGATGCCCGCGCAGCCGCGCTGCGCGGGGGGTTCTCGGCTGCGCGGCGAGTGGCCCGCCACGTGCTACGGACCCTCTCGATGCCCCGGCTCGAAGAGGTGAAACGGATCGACGCCCTGCTCGCGGGCGCGCCTCGGGTCGGGCTGCGCCCGGACGGCGAGCGGGCGGTCGCCATCGTGGCGAGGACGGCTCACCTCGGCACGATGAGCGTCCTCGTCGGCGGCCTGTACTTCGGCGCGCCCGCCGACGCGCTCCGGATCTGGCAGACCCTCACCGGCGCGTCCGGCCTCGCCCTGCTCGCCACCGAGGCCTCCCACAGTCGCCACTGGCTCTACCAGGGGCGGGGCCTCCTCGCGATCGCCCATCTGGCCGCCGCCACGCTGCTGCTGTGGCCCGGCGCCGCCGGGCCGACCGCGCCCGTCGCCGCCCTCGTCGTGGGCGCGGTGGGGAGCCACCTCCCCCGCGCGATCCGCAAGTGGTCGCTCCGGCACCGGAGGGTCCTCGAGTGACGACACCTCCCGTCCCGGGGAGAGCCGGCGCCGCCTCCCGCTCGCTGCACGATCGCCACGGCCGGCGGCTCGAGTACCTGCGCCTGTCCGTCACCGATCGCTGCAACTTCCGCTGCTCGTATTGCCTCCCAGACGGCTGCCCGAAGGGCGCGGGCGCGGAGCCGCTCACCGTCGAGGAGATCCGCCGGCTCGTCTCGGCGTTCGCCGCGGTCGGGGTCTGGAAGGTGAGGCTCACGGGCGGAGAGCCCACGCTCCGGCCCGACCTCGCCGAGATCGTCCGCGCGGTCGCGTCCACGCCGGGGATCGAGCGCGTGGGGCTCACGACGAACGGCTACCGACTCGAGCGGCTCGCGCTCGAGCTGCGCGACGCCGGCCTCACGTCCCTCAACGTGAGCGTGGACAGCCTCGATCCCGCGCGGTTCGAGCGGATCACCGGCTCGCCGCACCTCCGGAGCATCGTCGCGGGAGTGGAGACCGCGCTCGCGGCCGGGATCCCTTCCGTGAAGGTGAACGCGGTCCTCCTGAAGGGGCTCGAGGATCCCGAGCTCGATCGCTTCCTCGCGTGGGCGCGCGAGCTCCCCCTCACCGTGCGCTTCATCGAGCTCATGCGGACGGGCGAGAACGCGAGGTACTTCGAGCAGCACCACCTCTCGGCGGAGGAGCTCCGCGAGAAGCTCGAGCGACGGGGCTGGGCGGTGCTCCCGAAGGACGGGCGCGACGGCCCGGCGATCAACTTCGGCCACCCCGAGTTCGCCGGGAAGGCGGGCCTCATCGCACCGTACTCGGCCGGGTTCTGCGAGACGTGCAACCGGATCCGGGTCACGTCGAAGGGCGACCTCCGGCTCTGCCTGTTCGGCGAGCGCGACGACATCCCGCTGCGGCCGCTCCTCCAGTCCGCTCGGCAGCAGCCCGAGCTGGCCGCCGTGATCATCTCGTCGGTCGAGCGGAAGCCGCCGTCGCACCACCTGAAGCAGGGGTCGTCGGGAACCACTACGAGCCTCGCGGTCATCGGCGGGTAGTCCGCACGGGTGCACGCGTGACGAGGAGGAACGCGACATGAACCGCCGTGGGATGCCGTTACTGTTCTCCGTCCTGGCCGCCTGGTGCGCGAGCGCCGGCGCGTCCCCCGCCGAGCCGCCGGAAGGACCGGCGAAGACCGTGATCCTCGCCACCACCACGAGCACGCAGGACTCGGGCCTGCTCGACGTCCTCGTCCCCGCGTTCGAGAAGGAGAGCGGGTACGTGGTGAAGACCATCTCGGTCGGCTCCGGGCAGGCGCTCGCGATGGGGCGGCGCGGCGAGGCGGACGTGCTGCTCGTCCACGCGCCGGAGGACGAGGAGCGGTTCGTCGCCGAGGGCCACGGCGTCGAGCGCAAGCTCGTCATGCACAACGACTTCGTCGTGGTCGGGCCCCCCGCCGACCCCGCCCATGTCCGCGGGGCGCCGTCCACGAAGGAGGCGCTCCGGCGGATCGCCGACGCGAGCGCGCTCTTCCTCTCGCGCGGGGACTCCTCGGGGACGCACGCGAAGGAGAAGGGCCTCTGGAAGGCCGCGGCCGTCGATCCGGAGGGGAGGCGCTGGTACCAGCAGACGGGCCTCGGGATGGGTGAGACGCTCAACGTCGCGTCGGAGAAGGACGGCTACACGCTCACCGACCGCGGAACGTACCTGGCGCGCCACAGGGCGCGCCCGCTCCACCTCGAGATCCTGCTGCAAGGCGAGCCGCTCCTGCTCAACGTCTACCACGTGGTCCCGGTGAACCCGGCCCGCTGGCCGAAGGTGAACGCGGCGGGTGCCCGGGCGTTCGCGGCGTTCCTCGTGTCCGCGAGCACGCAGGCGGTCATCGGCCGGTTCGGCGTGGACCGGGTCGGCGCGCCGCTGTTCATCCCGGATGCGGGGAAGGATCCCGGCGCGCTGGGGCTCTGATGGAACTGCTCCTCGACGGCCTCTGGAAGGCGGTCCACCTCCTCGCGACGCGCGATCCGGAGGTGGTCGGGATCGCCCTGCTCTCGCTCGAGGTGTCCGGCGCCGCCACGCTGGTGAGCCTCCTCGTCGGCGTCTCGGCGGGATCGCTCGTCGCGCTCACCCGGTTCCCTGGGAAGCAGCTCGTCGTCAGCGTCGTGAACACCGGGATGGGGCTGCCGCCGGTGGTGGTGGGGCTGTTCGTGTCCATCCTCCTGTGGCGAAACGGTCCCCTCGGCTCCCTCGGCCTGCTCTACACGCCGGCGGCGATCGTGCTCGCGCAGGCGGTCATCGCGACTCCCATCGTCATGGGCATCACGATCGGCGCGATGCAGAACCTCCCTCCGGCGCTCCGGCTGCAGATCGAGGCGCTCGGGGCGACGCGCGCGCAGCTCGTCTGGAGGCTCATGAAGGAGGCGCGCCTGCCGCTCATGGCCGGCGTGATGGCCGGGTTCGGCGGCGTCATCTCGGAGATCGGCGCGTCGATCATGGTCGGCGGCAACATCCGAGGGTCCACGCGCGTCCTGACCACCGCCACGGTGATGGAGACCGGGCGGGGGAACTTCGACGTCGCGATCGCGCTCTCGGTCATCCTCCTCCTGCTCACGCTGGTGGTGAACTACGCCCTCACCCTCGTCCAGCAACGGGAGCGCCCGCGATGACCGCCGCGCCGTGCGTCCTCGAGCTCGAGGGGGTGAGGGTCGCGCGAGGCGGCGTCGAGGTGCTCGACGTCCCGTCGTTCCGCCTGCACCGGCGCGAGTTCGTGTCGGTCCTCGGGCCGAACGGCTCCGGCAAGTCGACCCTCCTCCTCACGCTGATGTCGCTCCTGCCGCGTGCCGCCGGCCGCCTCCTGTTCCACGGCGCCGAGGTCGCGTCGGACCGGGAGGCGATCGCCTTCCGGCGCCGGATGGCGATGGTCCTCCAGGAGCCGCTCCTCTTCGACACCACCGTGCTCGAGAACGTCGAGTCCGGGCTCCGCATCCGCGGCGTCGGGCGCGCCGAGGCGAGGGACCGCGCGATGGTCTACCTCGAGCGCTTCGACCTGGCGGGGATGGCGCAGCGCGCCGCGCGCAAGCTGTCCGGCGGCGAGGCGCGCCGCGTGTGCCTGGCGCGCGCGCTCGCGGTGGAGCCGCAGGTCGTGCTGCTCGACGAGCCATTCGCGAGCCTCGACGTTCCGACGCGGCACGCCATCACCGAAGATCTGGAACGGGTGATCCGCGACGCCGGCATCGCGGCGGTCCTCGTGACGCACGATCAGTCGGAGGCGCTGCGGCTGTCCAACCGGATCGACGTGTTGCACCGCGGGCGGATGGTCCAGTCGGACGTACCCGCCGCCGTCCTGAACGAGCCGGCCAGCGCGTTCGTCGCGAGCTGCGTCGGGATGGAGACCATCCTGGAGGGCGTCGTCCGCTGGAGCGCCCGCGGAGAGGTCATCGTCCAGGTGGCGGGCCAGGAGATCGACGCGATCGCGGAGGCGCCCGCCGGCGAGCCGGTCTACTGCTGCGTCCGCCCCGAGAACGTGCTCATCGACACCGCGAACCCGGGCGCGTCCACGAGCGCCCGCAACGCCTTCCCCGCGCGGATCACGGGCGTGTCCTCGGTCGGGCCCTACCTGAAGCTCAGGCTCGACTGCGGCTTCCCGCTCGTCGCGCATGTGACGGGCGAGTCGTTCGCGAGCCTCGGCCTCGCCGAGGGTACGCGGGTGTTCGCGTCGTTCAAGGCGACCGCGATCCACGTGATCCGCAGGGCGGCGTCCGGGCTGGAGAGCGCCCCGGCGGCCCCGGCGCGCGCCCTTCGGGGTATCGCGGCGCGGGACGGATCTCCGAGCGTCGCGCACGCGCCCCGCTAGACGGAGCGCCCATGCCCCTCGCCGTTGAGATCGTGTCCACCGGCGATGAGCTCCTCACCGGCCAGCTCGTCGACGGGAACGGCCCCTGGCTCATGGATCGCCTGTGGGAGCTCGGCGTCCAGGTCCGGCGCACGACCCTCGTCGGCGACGACCGCGCCGAGCTCCTCGCCGTTCTCGCCGAGACCACCGCGCGCGCCGACCTCGTCGTCACGAGCGGCGGGCTCGGCGCGACCGAGGACGACCTCACGCGGGAGTGCGTCGCCGCGGCCATGGGGGTCCCGCTCGTGGAGGACCCCGGCGCGCTCGCCGCCGTGCGCGCGTGCTACGCCACGCTCGGGCGCGTCATGACCCCCAACAACGAGAAGCTCGCGCGCTTCCCGCGCGGCGCGACGATCCTGCCCAACCGGCTCGGCACGGCCCCCGCCTTCCGCGTCCCGCTCGGCCGCGCCGAGGTGGTCTGCCTGCCCGGGCCGAGGCAGGAGTTCCGCGCCCTGTGCGACGAGGCGGTGCTGCCGCGGGTCGCGGCGCGGACCGGGGCCGAGCCGCCGGCGGTGCGGCTCGTGAAGCTGTTCGGGGTCTGGGAGGCGCACGCGGACGAGGCGATGCGTCCCGTCATGGACGCGCCGGAGCACCGCGACGTGCGCTTCGGCTACCGCGCACACTGGCCCGAGATCCACGTGAAGTGGAGCGTCCCCGGACCCGGCGCCGCCGCGCGCGCGGACCGGATCCTCGCCGCGGTCCGGCGCATCTTCGGGGAGGCGCTCTTCGCCGAGGGCCGGGAGGATCTCGCGGGGGTGGTGGTCGAGCGCCTGCGGGCGCGCGGGGAGCGGCTCGCCGTCGCGCAACGCGGGACCGGAGCGGTGCTGGTCGACCTCGTCTCCCCCGCGCCCGGAGCCGGCGCCGTGTTCGCGCTCGGCGCCGTGTTCGCGCTCGGCACCGTGGAGGGCGCGGGCGAGGCGGGCGCGCTCGCCGAGGCGGTCCGGCTGGAAGGCGGCGCGGCGTGGGGCCTCGCGGTGGTGGGGGACCTCGCGGACGATGCGGCGGCGCCGGATCGCGCGGTCCAGCTCGCGCTCGCGGGCGACAGGGGGACCCGGACCTGGACGCGGTCCTTCCGCGGAGACGGCGCGCTCGTCCGCAAGCTCGCGGCGTACGACGCGCTGAACGAGCTCCGCCTCACGTTGCGTTGACGTCACTCGAGCCGGAATCGCAGCTCGAGCGGATCGCCGGCCGGCAGCCGCGCCGGCGGGACGACGCCGGAGAGCAGGTCCTCGGCCTCCCTGCGCCCGACGACCACGCCGTGCGCGAGGAGCACCGGCCCGAGCTCCGCGATGAGCAGGTTGAACAGCTTCACCCGCACGAGCTCCCGCCCGGCGGCGACGCCCGGCGCCGCTGCGGGCCGGTGGGTGATCGCGCTTCGCATCGCGGCGTAGTACCCCGCGCGGCGCAGGGTCGCTCCGACGAGGCCCGGCATCGCCGCGGAGAGGGCGAGCAGCGCCCCCTCGCGCAGCACCGCCTCGTCGAGGCGGTCCACCACCCGGCCGTCGAGGAAGACCGTGGTGATGCGCTCCCGCACGTAGACGGCGTCGAGCCCGAGCCGGTCCCGGAGGAAGCACTCGACCGAGGCGCCCGCGGCACCGCGGAGCGCGACGCCGCGCTGGAGGAGCGCGCTGAAGCGCCCGAGCTCCGCGAACGGGAGCGCGGCTGTGGGTGGCGGAGCGCCGGTCACGGTCGCACCTTGATCCCGCCGTGGCTCCACGGCCGGCGATCGATCCGGCGGGGGGACGTGGCCCCCGCGTAGAAGCCCCGGACGAGCTGCTCCACGACCGCGCTCAGCTCCTCGACGTTCTTCACCACCTCGACCCGGTCGCAGTGCGGCCCGTAGGCGCTCATGAGACAGTCGCCGAGGTCCCAGCTCGACCGGTCCTCCGGCGTGAGCCACATCACGTGGCCGGCCCGCTCCCGGATCTCCGCCAGGGCATCCTCGCTCGGCTCGTTGTAGTTGTTGCGCGCGTCCCCGAGGACGATGACGGCCGGCCGGCCGCGCAGCGACGCGAGGTGCTCCCGCTGGAAGCTGCGGAAGACGTGGCCGAAGTCGCTGTGGTCGTCGAGGCTCACGAGCTCGCCGCGGTCGATGGCCTCGAGCGTCGCGTTCACCGGCATGGACTCGAGGAGCGCGGTGATCTCGGCCAGCTGCTTGTTGAAGATGAAGCTCCGCACGTCGAGGACCCCCTGCTGCAGCGTGTGCAGGAGGAGGAGCATGAAGCGCGACGCGTGGCTCACCGAGTAGCTCACGTCGCACAGCACCACCAGCCGCGGCAGCTCCTTGCGGCGGCGGCGGAGCACGCGGGTGAAGGGGACGAGGCCGTGTCGGTAGTTCTTCTGGAGCGTCTTCACGACGTGGAGACGGCCACGGCGCTCCTTCGACCTCGGCTGCCGGACGTCCTTCTTGAGCCGCCGGACCATCCGCCCGACCACCTCCTGCATGGCCGCCTCCTCCTCGGGCGAGAACGGCTTCACCCCGTCGTTCCTCCACCTCGAGAGGAACTCCTCGTCGAGACGGTAGTAGATCGGGCCGCCCGTGTACTGGTGCGGCCGCGGCGCCCGGGCCTTCTCGCCGCGGTGGCGCCGCTCGACCGTGATCTGGGCCGCGCCGCCCGCGTCGCCCTCGAGCTCGATGAGGGACTCGAGGTCGAGCTCGTCGGCCGCGCCGTCCTCGGCGAGGAGCGTCAGCCCCGACCGCTCGCCCTCCTCCGGGCTCACCTCGCGGACCTGCCGCGTCTGCAGCTCCAGCACCGCGGCCTCGACCACCTCCCCCGCCACGGCGCGCGGTCGGACGGGCGCGCCGTCCCGGAAGAAGAGCTCGAACTCCTCCTCGAAGGCCGGCAGGTCCTTCATCGTCTTCACGAGCGTGAGCTGCAGGGCCGCCCTCGCCCGCGCGCGGTCGAGGACGCCGCTCGCGCCGAGCGCGCGGACGGCGTCCACGCTCTCGCCCGGAGACACGCGGAGGCCCCGCTCGCGCAGGCGCGCGACGAAGCGGGCGACGACGCGCTCCACGGCGCTATCCCAGCTCCGCCGCCGCCAGCTCCTGCACGCGGGCGACGTCGGCGTGGTGCTTCGCGATGGTCCCGGCCGTGCTCGCGACGGTCGCCGCCGAGAGCCTCCCCACCCCGAGCGTCGTGAGCACCCTCGCCCAGTCGAGGCTCTCCGAAACGCTCGGAGGCTTGCGGAGGCCGAGCGTCCTCACCTTCCCGAGGAACTCGACGAGCTCGCGGGCCAGCCCCTCGCAGATCGCCGGGACGTGCTCCCGCACGATCGCGACCTCGCGCTCGGGCTCGGGATAGCCGATGTACAGGTAGAGGCAGCGGCGGCGCAGCGCGTCGGAGATGAGCCGCGTGCCGTTGCTCGTGAGGATGACGACCGGCCGCTGCCGCGCCTCCACGAGCCCCAGCTCGGGGATGGAGATCTGGAAGTCGGAGAGGGCCTCGAGCAGGAGCGCCTCGAACTCGTCGTCGGCACGGTCGATCTCGTCGATGAGCAGGACCGCCCGCGTCTCGGAGCGGAACGCCTTCAGCACCGGCCGCTGGACCAGGAAGTGCTCGGAGAAGAAGAGGCTCTCCTCGGCGCTCATCCGCCGCACCGCCTCGCCGACCGACCCGGCGCCCTTCATGTAGGTGTCGAGCTGGGTGCGGAGCAGCTGCGTGTAGAGGAGCTGCTTCCCGTACTCCCAGTCATAGAGGGCCTTCGCCTCGTCGATGCCCTCGTAGCACTGGAGCCGCACGAGCGGGTAGCCGAGGATGGCCGAGAGCGCCTTCGCGAGCGCGGTCTTGCCGACACCGGGCGGTCCCTCGATGAGGATCGGCTTCTCCAGCGAGGTGGCGAGGAAGACGGAGGTCGCGATGACCTCGTCGCCGACGTAGCCTCCGGCGCGCAGGGTCCTGCTGACCTGTTCCACGGAGCTGAGCGGCACGGCTTCACCTCGTTGAAAGCGGGGGACGGCTCGGCGCGCGGGCCGGTCCCGCGTGCCACTGGTACACGGCCTTCCGGATCGCGCAGCGGTCCTCGACGGCGAGGAACGAGCCGCTGGCGGCGTGCGCCCGCCCCATGCAGCCTCCGCCGCAGTGGCGCAGGCCGGGGCAGCGTTGGCAGGACGGCAGCGAGCCGCGGCGGCGGCGCCTCAGCGCGAGGAGCCGGGACCACGTCGGGATCCGCGCGGCGAGCGCTTCGGCGAGAGGCCGGTCGTGGACGCCGGGCGCGCGCGCGTCGTCGACGCGGCACAGCGCGCACGGCATGAGGCGGCCTTGCGCGGTGACGTAGGGGTGCGCGGCGAGCGTGCAGCAGTCCTCGCCCGGGCCGTCGCGCCCCCTCCACCACTCGAGGGCCGCGATCGTGCCGTGCGCCTCGTACCGCGCCCGGAACCGCGCGTCCTCGTGGTAGCGGGAGAGGAGCGCCTCGTAGTCCGCCGGCGACGGCGACGCCGCGCCGGTCGCGGCGGCGCGGCCGTCCGCCACGAGCGTGCCGGACGCGAGCCCGCCGAGCCCGAGCCGCTCGACGAGCTCGAGCAGCGCCGGCAGATCGGCGAGGTTGTGGCTCAGCTCGGTGAAGGCGATCGAGACGCAGGGCCCGAGCCCCGCCGCGTGCAGGCGCGACAGCCCGTCCATGACGCGCCCGAAGGCCCCCGCCCCGCGCACCGCGTCGTGGACCGCCGCCGACGCGCCATCGAGGCTCACCTGGATCGTGAGGCCGGACGGGGAGCGGCGCCGGAGCGCGCGCATCTGCCGGTCTCCGAGCAGGGTCCCGTTCGTCTGGAGGACGACCCGCTCGAGCGGCTCCGCGGCGCAGCAGGCGAGGACGTCCTCGAACCGTGGATGGAGGAGCGGCTCGCCGCCGGTGAGCCACAGCTCGCGGCCGCCGAGGGCGGCGAACTCCGCCACGAGGCGCATCAGCGTCGCCGCGGGCACGTCCGGCGCGCACGCAGGTCGCCCCGCCTCCACGAGGCAGTGGGTGCAGGAGAGGTTGCACCGGCCGGTGACCGCCACCGTCAACGCCCGCGGCGCCGCGAGGCCCGCCCTCGCCATCGCGGCCTCGAGCCCCTCCCCGGCCATGTGACCGCGCGTCGGCACCGCGTCCTCCGGGTCAGCCCTTCGCGAGCGAAGGGCGATAGCTCGCGAACGTCCGCAGGCGCAGGCAGCCGCAGAACACGCCCGCGCCGTAGGCGAGGTGCTCCGTCAGATAGAGCCCGAGGAAGCGCGGGAACGAGAGCGCCGGCCGCCGCACGGCGTGGTCCACCGCGCCGGCGTAGACGACCATCCCCGCGCAGAGCAGGCCGAGCCGCGGCCACGCGACTCCCACGGCGACGAGCACGGGCGCGTAGTAGCGGGTGAGGTGGAACGAGACGTAGTAGGCGAGGCTCGCCCACGCGCGGAGGCGCGCGCCGAGGATCCACCTCGCCGGCAGCCGCACCTCCTCCCGGCGCAGCCGGGCGGAGAGCCGGCCGGCGTCGGCGAGGAGGACGGCCGCCGCGGCGGCGCACGGCCAGACCGCGCCCGCGAGGAACGCGAGGGCGGCGAGCGCCGTCGCGGCACCGAGGGCGAGCGGCAGCACGAGCTTCTTGCGGCGCCGCGGGTGCAGCCGCTGGAGGAGCCCCTCCGAGGTGCCGTACTGGAACCGGCGCCGCACGAAGTTCCCGAGCCGGTTGCGGTGCTCGTGCGCGATCCGGCCGGCGGGCGTGTACACGATCCGCCCGCCGCGGTCCCGGAGCCTCCAGGTGAGGTCCACGTCCTCGCCGACGTGGAGCTCCTCGCGGAAGCCGCCCGCCGCCGCGAAGTCGCGCCGACGGATGAGCAGGTTGCAGCTCGGCAGGTAGAAGGTGTCGTCGCCGGATTGCCCGGACCGGCCGCGCCGGCCGAGGCAGAGGCTCGACATCTCCGCCTCGTACCGGTCGAGCGCCGACGAGCCGTGCATGCCGTCCACCCGGCCGCCGACCGCGACGACCTGGGGGTCCTCGAAGTGCTCGGTGAGCTCGAGCAGCCAGCGCTCGCTGGCGGCGCAGTCCGAGTCGAGGAAGGCGAGGACGTCCCCGTCGGCGGCCGCGGCCCCACGGTTGCGCGCGGCGGCCGGCCCCCGTCCGCGGCCCCCCGAGGCGACGACCGCCGCGCCGAGCGCGAGCGCAACCTCGGCCGACCCATCCTCGCTCCCGTCGTCCACCACCACGAGCTCGAGCTTCTCCGTCGGGTACCGGACGCGCCGGAGCGACTCGAGGCAGCGGCGCAGCTCGCCGGCGCGGTCCTTCACCGGGATCACCACCGTGACGCGGGGCAGCCTTTCGTCCGCGAGGCCGCGCTCCGCGCCGCGGACGAGGAGCCCCCGCTCGAAGAGCGCCTCGAGCGCGCGCGCCTCGGCCGGCGAGCGCGGCGCGAGGTCGCCGCCGCCAGCGAGCAGCGACGCGAGCGGGGCGTTCAGCCGCGCGAGGCGGAGCGGCGTGCGCGAGAGCAGGGCGCGCCCGCCGCGCGCGGGCACCACCGCCACCCCTGGCGCGAGCTGGTACCTCACGCCCGGCTCCGGGGCGCGAGCCCTTCCTCGGCGAAGATCTGGAGGAGCCGTTCGACCGCCTCGTCCGCGTCGCCGAACCGCATCGTGCCGCCGCGGGGCCGGATCCCTCCCGAGAAGAGCGCCTTCACCCGCTCCGGACCGGACAGGGTAGGGTCGGGCGTGGCGACGCGCAGCGGGTCCGTCCTCGGGAACGCGAGGCCGGCAGGGCGCAGCACCGCGCCGTCGAACCCCAGCGCGCGCGCGGGGAGGCCCAGGTCCGGGATTCCCCACCGCTCGAGCTCGGCCTCCGTCGCGGCGAGCACGGCGGGGAGGTCCGGGTAGCGGGGCTCGGCGGCGGAGGCGTCGAAGAGCACGGCGCAGGGCAGCGGCGCGCGGAGGCGCTCGCGCCCGCCCTTGTCTGCCTTGCGGAGGATCTCGACCTCGTCGCCGCGGAGCGCGCACGACAGCGCCGCGCCGACGCAGGGCATTCCGAAGCGCGCCGCGGCGAGCGCCGCCGCCGGATCGTCGCCGCGGTCGAGGAGGCGGTGCCCCGAGACGAACAGGGCGGGGCGGACGATCTCGAGGACGCGTTGCAGCACGGTCGCGTCGGCGGCCGCGTCCCCGTCGCGCATCGCGTCGTCCCACACGCGGACGGCGCGCCCGGCGCCCACGGCGAGCGCGAGGCGGAGGGCGTCGTCGAGCCGCTCGTCCCCGATCGCGACCGCGGTGACGGCGCCGCCGCCGTGCTCGGCGAGCCGGAGCGCCACCTCGAGCGCCGTCAGGTCGGCGGGGTTCACGAGTCGGCGGAGCCCGTTCTCCCGGACCCCCGCGCCGCCCACCTCGAGGCGGACGGGCGGCCGCGGATCGCGGACCTCGCGGAGGAGCACCAGGACCTCGGAGCGTCGGTCGATCATGCGTCCTCCCTCGTCAGGTCATCCGGTACGACACGCCGAAGCCGCCGCGCGGGTATCTCCAGCGCGTGAAGGCCTGCCGGTCGCAGACGGCGAAGCAGGTGCCGCACTCCAGGCAGCCCGCGAAGACGAAGGTGATCTTCCGGTCCTTCTCCGACCACGCGTAGCAGCGCGCCGGGCACGCGGTCGTGCAGTACCTGGCCTCGCACGAGGCGCAGCGCTCCGCGTCTAGGACGATGTGCGCGTCGCGATCGACGTCGAAGCTGGTGTGATCGAACAGGTCGTCGACGTTGATCATCTAGATGGACCTCCAGGTGGTCCAGGCGTCCTTCAGCAGCGCGCCGGTCCCGACCTTCTGCCGGGCCATCTGGATCGCCAGGTCGACGAGCCCCTGCTTCGGCTGCCCGTCGATCCGGTACATGCGATCCATGAAGTCGCAGATGAGCTCGGGGTAGTCCTGATACAGGCGATCGATCTCGAGGAGCCGCGGCGCGCGGCGGAACTTCTCGAGGTCCTGCAGGACGAAGCTCTCCTCGAGCTTGCGCCGGTAGCCCTGGAGCGCGCCCGCGGACGGGTCCTTGGCCAGGACCGCCTCCGCGACCGCCTCCCCGGCGAGCGTGCCCGAGTGCGCCGCGAGGTTGATGCCCTCGAGGTTCGGCCCCTTCGCGTAGCAGAACCCGGCCGCGTCGCCGGCCACGACGATGCCGTCCCCGACGAGCTCGGGCATCATGTCCCAGCCGCCCTCCGGGATGAGGTGGGCGGAGTACTCGAGCAGCCGCGCCCCGCGCACCAGCTTCGCCACCTGGGGCTGGCCGAGGAAGCCGTTCAGCAGGTCGTACGGCGTCTTGCCGCTCTCGCGCAGGCTCCCGAGGTGCACGACCACGCCGACCGAGATCGAGTCGTAGTTCGTGTAGACGAACCCGCCGCCGTGGACGGCGCCGGTGCAGCCCAGGAACTCCCGCGACGCGCCCTGGTCTCGGACGAGCCCGAACCGGTCGTCGATGACCTCCTTCGGCAGCTCGAGGAGCGCCTTCACGCCGAGGGCGAGGTGGCTCGGGTCGTGGCGCGGCCGGCGCAGGCCCGCGCGCGCGGCGGTGAAGGAGAGGACGCCGTCGGCGGCGACCACGACCGGCGCGCGGAGCTCGCCCTGCCCGCGGAGGACGCGGATGCCGGCCACCTTCCCGCCCTCGAGGAGCACGTCATCCACGGTGGTGCGGGTGATGAGGGTCGCCCCGGCCGCCACCGCCTCGCCGGCGAGCCAGGCATCGAAGCTCGGCCGATGGATCGTGTACCCGTTGTAGGGCGTCCGGTCGAAGCTCTCCGTCTCGTACTCGACGTTCAGGCTGCGCCCCGGCGTCATGAAGGTGACGACCTTCTTGACGATGTGGCGCTGCAGCGGCGCGCGGTCCCAGAAGTCCGGGAACACGCGCTCGAGCGCCGGCATCCGGTGGAGGATGCCGCCGAACATGTTCTTCTCGCCCGGGCGGGCGCCGCGCTCGACGAGCGCGACGTCGACGCCGGCGCGGGCGAGGGCGAGCGCCGCGCTCGACCCCGCCGGCCCCGCGCCGACCACGATGGCCTGGAAGCTCCGCGCCGTCATCGCCGCTCCCCCCGCACGCGCTCGAGCAGGCGCGGCAGCACCTCACGGACGTCGGCCACGAACCCCTCGTCCGCGTTGGGGAAGATGGGCGCCTTGGGATCGACGTTGATGCAGACGATCCGCTTCGACTCGCTGATGCCGCCGACGTGGTGCATGGAGCCCGAGATCCCGAAGGTGAGGTACAGGCGCGGCACGACCGTCTTCCCGGTCTGCCCGACCATGCGGTCGAACCCGCGCCACCCGAGGTCGTAGACGGGGCGCGTGACGCCGACCGACGCGCCCACGAGCGCCGCGAGCTCGCACAGCCGATCGAAGCTCTCGCGATCGCAGCCCAGGCCCGCGGTGAAGATCACCGGCGCCTCGGTGAGGTCCATCGTCTCGGGATCGGGTGGGATCCGCTCGGTCACGCACGCGCGGGCGCCGCTCGCCGGGACCGCCGCGTCGAGGACCACGCGGCGGGCGGCGCCGGGCTGCATGGTGGAGAGCACCACGGCCGAGAGGGCGCGCGGGAGCATGGTCAGCACGAGCGGGGTGACGGCGCCGTGCGCGCCGTAGGCGGAGTCGCCGTTCCCGGAGGCGGCCTCGGTCCAGAGGCGCTGGTCGACGACCTGCGCGCCGATGGCCTGCCGGCGCACGGTGAGGCCGGCCCAGTCGCGGCTGAAGGAGATCGCCTCGGTGAACAGGGCGGCGCCGAGGCGCGCCGCGACCACCGGGGCGAGCGTCGCGCCGAGATCCGAGTGGGCGAGCAGCACCGCGGTCGCGCCGGCGTGCCGGGCGGCGGCGGCGAGCGCCTCGGCCTGGAGAGAGGGCGCGTCCGCGGCGCCGGCGGGGGCGCGGAGCTCGAGCACCTCCGGGACGCCGTACGGCTTCATCGCCTCGTACGCCGCCTCCGGCGCGCCGGCGAGGCACGCCGCGGCCCAGGGCGTGCCGAGGGTGGCGGCGAGTCGCCGCGCCTCCGCGAGGATCCCCTTGCCGGGATCGTCGAGCCCGCCGGACGGGAGATCGACGAAGACGAGGACCATCTAGATCTCCCTCCCGACCTTGTGACCCTCCCAGATCGCCATGTCGACCTTGCGCGGCGCGACCGCGTCGCCGATGCGGTACAGCTCCTTCACCTCGCCCTTGAGCGCCTTGTAGAGGCGGTCCTCCGCGACCTGCTGGGTGGCGAGCACCACCGAGTCGAACGGCCCGAAGTCGGTCATCGCCTGCGAGTAGACGTTCACGGCCTTCAGGGTCTTCGCGCCCCGGTCCCCGGAGATCTCGATGACGACCGTGTCGGGGGTGAACACGCAGCCCTTCGTGAGGAGGCGCTGGCGCGTGAGGTACAGATCCTGGAGCGGGCCCAGCTCTGCGCCGACGAACAGGCTCGAGCACAGGATGTGGACCTTCTTGCCCTGGCTCGCCATGAGCTCGGCGGTGGCGGTGGCGCGGTGGTGCCCGTCGGTGTCGACGAGGCAGACCTTCTCGCCCAGATCGGCCTCGCCCCGGAGGACCTGCCACACGTTGTAGATGGCGGGCCCATCGCCTCCGCCGATCGGCGGGTGCGCCGGCGGGGCGCTGCCGGTGGCGCAGATGACGACGTCGGGGCGCTCCCGCGTGACGAGCTCCTTCGTCACCTCGACGCCGAGGTGGACCGCGACGCCGGCCCGGTCGACCTCGTCCTTCTCGTTGCGGACGAGGACGCCGAACTCCTCGCGCCCGGCACCCTTCATCGCGATGAGCACCTGGCCGCCCACGCGGTCGTTCCGGTCGTAGAGGTGGACCTCGTGGCCGCGGCGGCCCGCCATCTTGGCGGCCCACATGCCGCCCGGCCCGGCGCCGACGACCATCACCTTCTTCTTCACCGGCGCGGGCCGGAGCGTCCCCTCGCCCCACTGCGCCTCGAGCCCCACGGCGGGGTTCTGGACGCAGCCGAGCGTCTTGTTCATGCCGATGCGGCCGATGCAGTTCTGGTTGCAGGCGATGCAGTAGCGGATCTCGCCGAGCCGGCCCTCCTGCGCCTTCTTCGGCAGGAACGGGTCGGCGATCAGGGCGCGGCACATGCCGATGACGTCGGCCTGCCCGTTCGCGAGCACCTTCTCGGCCATCATCGGGTCGTTGATGCGGCCGGTGCAGAAGACCGGGAGCTTGATCTTCGAGCGGATCCCCGCCGCGAGCGGCACGGTGTAGCCGAGCGGCGTGTGCATCGAACCCTCGACCAGGTAGAGGTTGAAGAAGGTCCCGATCGACAGGTCCATGAAGTCGATCAGCCCCGAGGCCTCGAACTGGACGCAGAGGTCCTGCACGTCGGCGAGGTTGAGCCCGCCCCACGGGATCATCTCGTCCGCGCACATCCGGATGCCGACGGTGAAGTCGCGGCCCACGGCCTTGCGCACCGCGGCGATGAACATGAGCGGGGCGCGCATGCGGTTCTCGACGCTGCCGCCGAACGCGTCCTGCCGCTGGTTCGAGAGAGGCGAGAGGAACTGGCGCGCCAGGCTGGAGTGGCCGAGCTGGAGCTCGATCCCGTCGAAGCCGCCCTCGCGGACGTGCACCGCGCTCCTCGCGAAGTAGCGCGCGACCTCCTCGATGTCCTCCGGCTCCATCTCCTTCGGGATCTCCCGGAAGAGCGGGTCGGGGACGGGGCTCGGCGCGAACACCGGCAGGCGCGACATCGTGCCGTCGCACTGCTGACCGTTGTGGTTGAGCTGCGCGAAGATCTTCGTCCCGTACTGGTGGACGTGGTCGGTGATCTTGCGGAACCCGGGCACCACCTCCCGGTGGAAGACGTCGATGAGCTTCTCGTACGCCCGGTCGGTCGGGTGGACGCTCATCTCCTCGGTGATGATGAGCCCCGCCCCGCCCTTCGCACGCTCGCCCCAGTAGCGCATCTGGCGCTCGCTCGGGAGCGGGTGGTCGGCGAGGTTCGTGAGGTGCGGCTGGAACGAGATGCGGTTCTTCAGCTCGACCTGGCCGAGCTTGATGGGCGAGAAGAGGTACTGGAACATCATGGCGCGGACTCCTCGGGGGTGGCGCCGGCGGGCCGGGCGGGCGAGACGGGGGGCGGGACGAGGTCACCCTGGGCGCGCACCTCGCTCACGCAGCTCATGAGGCACTCCGGGTCGGCGCCTTCGACGCCGCGCCCGAGGTGATAGGCCACCGCGGGGCAGCCGCCGTGGCACTGGTCGTAGCGCTGGCAGTCCTCGCACGAGTGGATGCGCAGTCCGCGGAAGCTCCGGTAGACGGGGGAGCCGTCCCAGATCTCCTGGAACGTCTGGTCGCGCAGCGATCCCGCGACGAACTCGGGTCGCTGCAGGAACGCGCAGGGGTAGAGGTTCCCCTGCGGCCCGAGGCAGGCGGTGAGCTTGGCCGCGCCGCACAGGTTGAGGCCGAGCCCCTGGCGCTCCTGCGCGGTGAGCGAGAAGAAGCTGTCCCCGGTCCGGACCCGGCCGTGCTGCGAGAGCCAGGCCGAGAAGTCCAGGAGCTGGGCCGGCGAGGGGCGCAGCGCGCGCCAGGCGTCGGCGCCGCGGCCGGACGGGCGGAACCGGCTCACCCGCAGCGCGACCTTCAGCTCGCCGGCGAGCTCCGCGAGGGCCGGGATCTCCGCCGCGTTCTGGGCGGTGAGGACCGCGTTGAGGCTCGTGGGGATCGGGCTCTCCCCGAGCAGCCGGAGCGCCCGCGTCGCGCGCTCGAAGGTGCCCTCGCCGCGCAGCCCATCGTTGGTCTCGCGCGACGCGCCGTCGACGCTCACCTGGATGGCGACCAGCCCGGAGCGCGCGAGCCGCTCGACCCGCGCCGCGTCGATGAGCGTGCCGTTCGTTGAGATGCAGGTGACGACGCCGCGCGCGTGACAGGCCTCGAGGATGGTCTCGAAGTCGGGGCGGAGGAACGGCTCGCCGCCACCGAAGTTGAGCTGGAAGACGCCGGCCCGGTGGATCTGGTCCACCGCGTCGAGCGCCTCCGCCGTGGTGAGCTCGCCCGGCGCGGCCCGGCCGGACGAGGACAGGCAGTGCCGGCATCGCAGGTTGCAGGCGAGCGACACCTCCCAGGTGAGGTTCACCGGGGACGAGAGACCCTGCTCAACAAAGCGATTGCTCACGGAGGAAGCCCTTGACGACGAGGGATTGCAGGAGCCGCTCGATCGAGGCGCGCTCGAACGGCGGACGGCCGGCGAGCGCCCGCTCGACGACGACGCCGTCGCGGAGCGCCTCGGGGCGGAGCAGCCCGCCCGTCTGCGCGAACAGGAGCCGCGGGCCGCGGAGGTCGTAGAACAGCAGCCCAAACCGCTCGACGCGGACCTGGCAGTGGGGGTCGAGGACGTAGCTGCGCATGGGGGCCTCTCCGCGCCCGGGCTCGGCGCCTGACCGAGCCCGGGGCCACCGGTTCACCGTCAGTACACGCCGCAGATTCCGTCGATGGCGAGCTCTTCGACGCAGATCTCGTCCACGATGCGGGGCTCCTCCGCCGGCCGCTGCTCCACCGTCTCGCGGGTGTCCTCGCCCGCGCTCGCCCGCTGCGCCTTCACCACGTCCGTCTCTTCACGCAGGACCTTCGACACCTTCGTTCTCCTTTCGGGGTTGAACTGCACGAGCCCCCGCGGCCCTCCGACGAGGACCGCGGGGCCGACTACCAGAGGAAGAACCCGCCCACCGCGACGACGTCGGCCGACTGGCTCGGACCCGCCCCCCAGCTCGCCGTCGCGTGCGTGTACTCGGCGACGAGCTTCAGGTGGGCGCGGAGGTCGTGCTGGACGCCCGCGGTGACCGAGCGGCGCGCGCGGAGCCCCCGCGCGCCGCCCGCCTCGCGCTCCTCCCGCTCGGCCGCGGTCTCGTCCATCGTGTTCTCGCCGTAGCTCGCGCCGACCTTGGTCGCGCCGATCGTGTAGGCGGCCTGGGCGAGGAAGCCCCTCGTGGTGCGCGGCTTCCCGGCGGCGTCGAGCGAGTCGACGTCGAGCAGGAGGAAGCTGCCCAGCCCCTCGCCGTAGAACCCGGAGGCGAGGAGGTGAAGGCCGGCGAGCTCGACGCCGGCGCCGGCGGCGCCGCCCGTCGCGGTCACCGTCTCGCCGGCGCGTACGACCGACCCGGCCGCGAACGAGGCACGCTGCGTGAGGCCGCTCACCCAGGCCTGGACCTTGGCGGGCCCGGCCTTCCCGGAGAAGGAGAGCTCCGCCTCGAAGCCGGGCGCCTTCGTGTCCGAGGCGACGACGCCCGCGGTGGCGTCCGGATCCGCGGCGGTCGGCGCCGCCACCGTCGGGCCCACGACGTGGCTCGGGTCCACCACCGCGACGGCGAGCTTGAGGCCGGCGATCGCCGGGGTGGTGTAGCGGAGCTGCGCGCCGAACTGCGCGTAGAGGTAGCCGTAGCCGATCCGCCCGAGCGTGGTCCCGCCGGAGGAGACGGCGCCCTGCACGCCGACGCCGAACAGCGACAGGTCGGTGAGGATGTTCTTGCCCTGGTAGAGGTTGAGGGCGCGGCCGAGTAGCACCTCGCCGAAGGCGCCCTCCGCCGTGAAGTAGACCTCCCGCAGGTCGATCTGCGAGCCGAAGGCGCTCCGGGTGTTCGCGTTGTTGATCTGAGGGTAGAGACCGATGCGGGCCTTGAGCTCGAGCCCGTCTGTCCTGGGGGCGGTCACGCCGAAGGCGAACAGCCCGGGGAGGAGGCCGGTGCGGACGCGGAACGCGTTGTGGTCCTCCGCCCCGCTGAGGAGCGGATCGGCGGCGACGCCGTCGGGCGGCTTCGAGGCGAGCTGGTTCACCCCGAACGCGTTGACGAAGCCGTCGAAGGAGACGGTCCAGCCGTTGTCGGCCTTGAAGCCGACGGCTGCCGAGGCGGGCGCGGCGGCGAGGACGAGGGCGGCGAGGCAGGCCGCGCGCATCGAGAGGAGTCGAGTCGAGGTCATGTGATGGGTTCCGTCGGGAGGGGAGTGGGTCAGAACGGCAGCCGACCGGCGGCGAGGAGCCAGAACGCCGGCGTCCACAGGCCGACGAACACCCACGCGATGAGGGAGACAGCCAGCGCCTTCGCCGGGAACTTGCCGTACGCGTTGAGCCAGACCTGGACGGTGAGGACGACGTAGCCCGCGCACGCGAGGGCGAGGTAGTCGCTCTTCGCGACGAGCTGCCTGCCGCCCTCGCCGACCGGGCCCCCGGTGAAGAAGAGGACCATGTAGATGAAGGACACCATCGCCACGGTGAGGCTCACGTTGCCCACCGAGCGCAGGTCCTGGAGGCCCGCGAGGAGCGCGTACGCGACGGTGCAGTAGAGGAGCCCGTGCACGAACAGCAGGCCGGCCGTGAAGGGGTCCTTGAAGACGGCGGCCTGGAGGAACGCGCCGAACACCACGACGACCCCGACGAAGCCGGTCACGGCGCCCGTGCCCTTCGCCTCGCCCTTCCCGAGGAAGAGGATCGCCACCGGAATCCACATCACGCTGATCGCCACGAGCAACGGGAGAGTCATTGTCTACCCCTCGATTCGGTCTGGTTTGGAGTGTTCGGCTGACGACGCGGCGGGCCCGGGGAGCGACGCACCCCGCACGCTCCCCGGGCCCGACCGCACCCCGGCTCAGCTCTTCCCGTTGGCCCCCGGCGCCATGCACTGCCGGAAGATCATCTTCACGGCGTCGGACGTGACGACGCGCGGGTTCCCGAGCGTGCAGACGTCCTGCATCACCACCCCCGTGAACTTCTCGAGGTGCTCCTCCTTGAGGCCGAGCGTGGCGAAGGTCTCGGTGATGCCGAGGTCCGAGCGGAGCTGCTCGAGCTCGTCGACCGCGACCTCGGCCGCCTTCCAGGTGGGCATGCCGCGGGTGTCGACGCCCATCGCCTCGGCGATGTCGCGGAACTTGTCCGGGCAGGCGACCATGTTGTAGCGCTCGACCGGGATGAGGCCGATCGCGTTGCACTGGCCGTGCGGCGAGTCGAAGAGCGCGCCGAGGGTGTGCGCCATCGAGTGCACGATCCCGAGGCCGGCGCTGTTGAAGGCGTGGCCCGCGGTGTACTGCGCCCACGCCATGTTCTCGCGGGCCTCGGCGTTGTTCGGGTTCGCGTAGGCGTCGCGCAGCCCCTTCGCGATCAGCTTGATCGCGTGGAGGCCGAGCCCCTGCGAGGTGCGCACGCCGAGGCGGGAGACGTACGCCTCGACCGCGTGGGTCATCGCGTCCATGCCGGTCCAGGCGGTGAGGAACGGCGGCATGGTGCGCATGAGCGCCGGATCGACGATCGCGCGCGACGAGATGATGTTCGGATCGAAGATCACCATCTTGTACATCTTCTGGGTGTCGGTGATGACCGACGCCCAGCTCGTCTCCGAGCCCGTGCCCGCGGTGGTGGTGATGGCGAGCTGCGGCACGGTGATGGGCTTCTTCGTCGTGCACATGCCGTTGAACTCGCGGATGCTCTGGCCGTCGTGCGCGTCGACGATGCGGACGGCCTTGGCGCAGTCGTGCGAGCTGCCGCCTCCGACCGAGACGACGCCGTCGCACTTGTTCTGCTTGAAGATCTTGTGGGCCGCGTGGACCTCGTGATCCTTCGGGTTCGAGGTGACGCCCGCGTAGATCGACACGGAGATGCCGGCCGCCTTGAGGACGCCCGCGACCTCGTCGAGGATGCCGGTGCCCTTGAGGCCGGACGAGACGATCAGCGCGTTGCGGATGCCGATCGCCTTCGCCTCCTCGCCGGCCATGCGGTACGCGCCCCAGCCGAGCGTGGCCCGCGGCGTGGCGTGGAAGCTCCTGAGCGGGAATTCGGTCGAAGCGATGTTGAAGCTGCTCATGTGCGGCCCCTTCTCGGATTGAAGTTCGTTGTGTTTCCGTCCCAGCAGCGGACGGACCCTATTCACGAGGCGGGCCAAGGGGGTCGCGAAGACGCGAACTCCCCGTTGGCAGGGTGCTTTCGCCGCTCGCGCGACTTCGTGGTGCGGACCGGTCCGGTTGTCGCAGCTGTCTCAGGCGAGAGACAGCGCCGCGGGTGACATGTCACCGCGGAGCGAGCGTTCGTTCGGCGCGGCGCGCGCGAATCGCCCGGAAGGACAGGGTGGCGAGGACGGCGACGCCTCGCGCCGCGGCGCGCGGAGATCCTGCGCGCAACGTTCGTCGCCCGCGCGAGGACCGCGGGCCGCGCGGCGCGCTACCTCACTGCAGGCACTGGAAGAGCCCGGTGCACCACAGGCAGCTTCCGCACGGGACGGTCCCCACGTGGCAGTCGTGGGTGAACTCCTCGCCCTGGACGTAGTCGCACAGGGCGACGCTGCAGTCGTAGCAGAACGGGAACTCGTACCTCACGACCGACTCGCGGAAGGCCCGCGCCTGGGGGACGTTCCAGAGCGCCACCACGTCGGCCGCGCCGAGGTTCCCGAACGAGAGCGGCCGGACGTGCTTGGCGAGCCCCGCGACGTGGCATTCGTAGCGGTGCCACAGGAAATAGCAGGGGTGGACGTCGCCGTCCCAGGACACGAACGAGCCGCCACCCTCGACGAACTCGCAGCGACGTGCCCGGGCGGGCACCGTGGTCGGGAGCGTGAGCGCGATCCCCGCCGCGCGCGCGACCTCGTCCGCCTCCGCGAAGCACTCCTCCACCTCGCGCAGGAGGCCGTCGTCGCAGCGGAGCAGCCGCTCCCGGTTCATCGAGACGCCCTGCGCGGCGGCGTCGGCCACCATCCGGCCTGCCCAGTCGATGACGCGCTGCTCCTCGCGGGTGGGGCGGAACTTGAGGAACACGTCGAAGTACCGCCCGAGGTCCACGCCCTCGGCCGCCGCCCGCGCCTTCCACGCACGGTGGAGCTCCCGCGCGCGATCGGTGTTGCTGTCGAACGCCGCGGCGGTCGCCATCCGCCCGTCGTAGGGCAGCATGTGCGTGACGATCACGAACCCCACGCCGCTGCGGGCAGCCCAGCGCACGAGCTCGGGGAGCTGGCGGAGGTTGCTCCTCATCGCCACGAACTCGAGCCCGACCGAGATCGGCCGGCCCCGCTCGCGGGCCGCCTCGTGGAGCGACGCGGTGGCGGTCGCGATCCGATCCTGCCGCCCCCCGCGCCTGAGCGTGCTGAACAGCTCCGGCGAGACCGCGTCCGCCGAGATGCAGATCCGATCGACGCCGGCGCGCGCGAGGGAGCGCGCCCGCACCGGACCGAGGAGCTGCCCGTTCGTCTGGAAGCCCACCCACCCCGTGGCCGGCATCGCCCGCTTCCCCTCGGCGATGAACCCCTCGAGGCCGGGGTGGAGGAGCGGCTCGCCGACTCCGTTCAGCACGAGGGCGTCGAGCCGCGCGAAGGCCGGGGCGAGCCGCGCGAACGTCTCCGCGGTCATGTCGCCGTCCCGGATCGCGCCACCCGGTGCCTCCCTGGGGCACATCGCGCAGCGCAGGTTGCACCGCGTCGTCACCTCGACGAACAGCTTCGACGGGAACCGGCGGAGGGCGGGGCGCTCGGCGGCGGTCACGATGGGCAGGGCTCGCATGCCGCGAGAGGGGGAGCAAGAGCCGCGCCGACGAGCGGGGGCCCCGGGAACGACGCGCTGGCGTCGAGGCGCCACGCCCGGCCGAGGCGACGGAGCCGCTCACGCCCGTGACATGTCTCGCCCGCGTGACGGGCGCGTCACTGCGGCGGCGCCCCGTGCTCCCGCTCGATCCCGAACTTGTGGATGCGGCGGTAGAGCGTCATCCGCGAGACGCCGAGTCGCTCCGCGGTGCGCGCGTAGTTCCAGCCGCACGCCGCGAGCGCCGTCATGAGGGCGACGCGCTCGGAGTCGAGCACCGCCTCGCGGAGCGTCCCGCACCCGCCGCCGTCCGGGCCCGGCGGCGACGGCGCGACGGCGAGCGCCGGCGCGGGCGGCGCCTGCTGCGGCGGCGCGTCCGACCCGCCGGTCTCGAGCACGAGGTCCGCGGCCGAGATGTGCGGCCGGGGCGCGGTGGCGGCGGCCCGCAGGATGACGTTCTTCAGCTCCCGGACGTTCCCCGGCCAGGGGTGGGCGCGCAGCGCCTCGACCGCGTCGGCGGCGAGGGTGAGGCGCTCCCGCCCGACCTCCGCCTCCGCCTCGCCGAGGAAGACGAGGGCGAGGAACGGGATGTCGTCGCCGCGCTCCCGCAGCGGGGGCACGCGGATGGAGAGCACGTTCAGGCGGTAATAGAGGTCGCGGCGGAAGCGGCCCGCGCGGATCTCCTCGTCGAGCGGCTTGTTCGTCGCGGCGACCACGCGGACGTCCACCCGGCGCGGGGCGCTCCCCCCGAGCCGCACGACCTCGCGCTCCTGCAGGACCCGGAGCAGCGCGGTCTGCGCCGGCGGCGGCAGCTCGCTCACCTCGTCGAGGAAGAGCGTCCCGCCGTTCGCGTCCTCGAACCGCCCGGGGTTTCCCTCGCGCCGCCCGCCGGTGAAGGTCCCGGCCTCGTAGCCGAAGAGCTCCGCCTCGACGAGCTGCGCCGGGATGGAGCCGCAGTTCACCGGCACGAACGGACCGCCCTGGCGCCCGCCGGCGGCGTGGATCGCGTGCGCGAACAGCTCCTTGCCGGTGCCCGACTCGCCGAAGAGCACGACCGGCAGGTCGTTGCCGCACGCCTTCCTCGCGAGCTCCACCGATGCGCGGAGCTCGGCGGATCGGCCCAGGATCCGGGTGAACTCGTACCTGGCGCAGGGCCGCGCGCCCCGCGAGCGAGCGGGGGCCGGGGCCGCGCGGGGCGGCGAGGAGGCTGGGACGCGCAGGATCGCGCCCACCGGGGTGCGGTCGTACTGTACGAGCGAGGCGATCACCACGCGGCCGTCCTCGAGCTCGAGCCGCACGTCCGGGTCCCCGGAGATCCGGCGCGACCGTACCGCCTTCAGGAAGACCTCGCGGAGCGGTACGGGCAGCGCCCCTGCGTCCGTGATCTTCCGCCGCCCCGCCGCGTCGTTGGCGGCGATGACGCGCGCGCGGGCGTCCACGGCCACGAGGGCGTCGCCCGCGGCGTGCGCGGCGCGGAAGGCGTGGCGCATGACCTCGTCCCGCACGCAGACGGCGGCGCGGATCCGCTCCTCGATCGCACGCGCCACCGCCTTCGCGACGAGGATGGCCTGGCGCCGCTGGACCTCCCACGGTCCCGTGATGTCGACCAGCGCGACGGGGTTCGCCTCGCCGGGAGCCCACACCGGGGCCGCGGCGCAGCTCCAGCCCTGCCAGGCGCTGACGAAGTGCTCCGAGGCGAACACCTCGACGGCCTTCCCCGAGGCGAGCGCGGTGCCGGGCCCGTTCGTCCCCGCCGACTCCTCCGACCAGTCCACGCCCGGCGCGAACGAGATCTCCTGCACGCCCTCGACGACGCCCGGGTCGCCGTCGATCGACAGCATGTAGCCGTCGGCGTCGAAGTAGGCGAGGACGTGATCGGCCAGCCCGAGCCGGCCCGCGAAGTCGCGCAGGATCGGCGTCGCGAGGGCGAGAGCGTCGTCCTTCACCCGCCGCTCCTCGAGCGCGTCGGGGGAGAGGATCCGCCGCGGTTGCTTGAGGGTCGGATCGATCCGGTACGCGTCTCGGACGCGCTGCCAGGACTTGGCGATGTCGTCGCTGATCCCGACGGGCTGGATCCCGTCGACGACATACTGCTGCCACGCGCGGTCGATCTGACGGCGCCGCTCGATCCGAGTCGTCGGCGTGCCGAAGAGGCGCATGTCCTCGTGGGACGCTAGCAGCTTGGAGTGCGACAAACCATCGTACCCCGAAAGGGGGGTTACCCTCTCGCTCGGCATCGGTCCTGACGCTCCGAGTCATCTCGCGGCGCAACCGTCCGGGCGTGCAGCTGGGCGTCCGGCGGCTCTTCCGCCTGCGTCTCAGAGGCGCGGAGCGAATGGCCCAGCAGCCACTCGCTGTCGCCGTCGGCGTAGTGCTCCTGCTTCCAGATCGGCGACCGCACCTTGAGCTGCTCGATCACGTAGCGCGAGGCGAGGTACGCCTCGTCACGGTGCGGGGAGGAGACGCCGACGATCACGCTCACCTCGCCGACCTCGAGGCGACCGGAGCGATGGACGATGACGACGCGGAGGTCCGGGCCCCACCGCGCCAGCGCCTCGTCGCCGATCTCGCGGAAGGTCTGCTCCGCGAGCGGCGCGAACACGTCGTAGCTCACCGCCTTCACCGCACGACCCTCGTTCCTGTTCCGCACCACCCCATGGAACAGGAGCTCGGCGCCGTTCTCGCCGCCGGCGAGCTCGGCGAGCACGGCCGCGGTCCGGATCGGCTCGCTCGCCACCCGCGCGACGACGCCCTGCATTCCGGTCACCCGCCGCACACGGGAGGGAGGATGGCGAGCGAGATGCGGTCGCGGGGTCCGAGCGCGTCCCCGTCGTCGAGGACGCGCTGCTCGTCGGCGAGCACCGAGACCTCGAGGAGCCGCTCGTCGCGGAAGGTGGGGCAGGCGGCGCGGAGCGCCTCCGCGATGCGCTTCCTCACCGCGGAGACCACCGTCCCGCGCGGCACCTCGAAGGTGAGCGCGGCGCTCGAGTACTTGCGGAACATCCCGAACAGCCGGACCTCGACGCGGATCGGAGACATGGCTCCCTCGTCACCCTGCGTTGGCGCTGCGTCGCGGCGTCCCGGGCGGACGCGGGTGCGTCCAGCGCCCGCTCTTTCCGCCCTCCTTCACCGCGAGGTGGACGTCGGAGATGACGAGCACCGGATCGACGGCCTTGCAGAGGTCGTAGATCGCGAGCAGCGCCGCGCTGACGCCGTGGATGGCCTCCATCTCGACCCCGGTGCGCGCGGTGGCGGACGCTTCGCAGGTCGCCACCACCGAGCGGGTCGACTCGACGAGCTCGAACGCCACCCGCACCTGGTCGAGCGCGAGCGGGTGGCAGAGGGGGAGGAGCTCCGGGGTGCGCTTCGCGGCGAGCATGCCGGCGACCTCCGCCTGCGCGAGCACGTCGCCCTTTGGGTTCTTCCCGTCGCGCAGCGCCGCGAACGCGGCGCCGCTCATCTCGATCCGCCCGTGCGCGATCGCGCGGCGCCGGGTGGGCGACTTCTCGCCGACGTCGATCATCCGGAAGCGCTCAGCCATGGCGCACCTCGTCGAACTGCATGTCGAGGAGGTTCACGAGCAGCGCCCTGCGCGCGAGCGACGTGGCGCGCCCGAGCAGCACCTTCGCGGCCTCCGCGACCTGCAGGCTCGCCACCACCGCCGGCGTGAACGACGGGTTCCCGAGCTTCGTCTCGATGCCCTTCCCGCTCGCGCTCGAGGCGCGGAGGAGCGGCGAGAGGTCTCCGCCCGGGAGCTGCAGCGCGACCTGCCCGTACCAGCCGGCGATCGCCCCGTGGACCAGGGGGATCTCGAGCTCGGCGCAGGACGCCGCGAGCTCCCGGCGAACGAGGACGCTGTCGAGGCCGTCGAGGACGACCGCGCAGCCGCGGAGCAGCTCACGCCCGTTCGCGCGCGAGAAGGCGACCCGGTGCGCGACGACCTCGACCGCAGGGTTCACCGTCGCGACGCGCTCCTTCGCGACCTCCACCTTTGCGTTCCCGAGCTGGGCGGGGGACGAGAGGAGCTGCCGGTTCAGGTTGTGCTCCTCGAAGACGTCGGGATCGACGACGACCAGGGCGCCCACGCCGAGCCGGGCGAGCTGCTCGATGAGGTAGCCGCCGAGGCCGCCGCAGCCGATCACGGCGACGCGGCTCCTGCACAGGCGGAGCTGATCGGAGGTGGAGACCGTCGCGCGATTGCGCCGGTAGCGGCCAGGCAGGAGGTCCCAGCCGAGCGCCGCCACCTCGATCTGGCCGAGGCTCTTGCCGAAGTGCCGCGCCGCGTCGCACTGGGCGCGCCACGGAAGGAGGTCGCCCTCGGCGCGCGACTTCAGGAACTCGTGGAGCGGGGTCGCCGTCATGCTCATCCCCCTCCGAGCAGCGGGAAGATCGCGATCGTGTCTCCCGACGCGGTCACCTGCTCGAGCGCTGCGTGGCGGCCGCCGAGCAGCAGCACCCCGATCTCCTCGCGCGCGATCCCGAGACCGTCGACGAGCCCCCCGATCGTGGTGCCGGGGGGGCACTCGCGCTCCGCGGTCTCGAACCGCCCCTCCCGGAACATCGCGAACAGCTTGATGGTCACCTGCATCGCAGCTCCTGCATCGCAGCTCCTGCGTCGGGCACTCGCCTTCGTCCCGCGACGACGGGACGCTCCTGGAGCAATGAGCGGGCCACCCCCGCCGATCGGCCTGTTTTCCGGCGATTCGCTGGGCTTCTCGGCTTCGCCTCTCCGGACGCGTCCGGCAGGCGCCCGGAGACCGCCGTCTCAGATCTGCGACATGTCACGCTGGCGAACCGGGGCCGGGGCGCGGCGCCTCAGGGGCGTGACATCGTTCGTCGCCGCGAAGCGCCAGATCGCCCAAGGGGGCGGCGCCCCGGCGCCGCGGGGCGCGTTGGCGCGGCTCGTGCTCAGAGGCGCGGCATGCCGACCTTCGAAGAGGCGCGCCGGCTCATCCTCGATCACGTGACGGCCCTCGAGCCCGAGCGCCTCCCGCTCGTGGAGGCGGTCGGCCGCGTGCTCGTCGACGACGTGATCGCGCCGTGTGACCTGCCGCGCTGGGACAACTCCGCCATGGACGGTTACGCGCTCCGCGCCGCCGACGCGGCGGGGGGGCGCCCGCTCCGGGTCTCCGGCTACGTCCCCGCGGGCAGCCAAGCGGCGGAGCGCGTCGCGGCCGGGACCGCCGCGAAGATCCTGACGGGCGCGCCGCTGCCCGCCGGTGCCGACGCCGTCGCGCCCGTCGAGGAGACGGAGGAGCGCGAGGGGGCCGTGGTGGTGACGGCGCCCGTCCGACCGGGCGCGCACGTGCGGCGACGGGGAGAGGACGTGCGCGAGGGGGAGACCGTGCTGCGGCGGGGCGCCGTGATCGGCCCGCCGGAGATCGCGCTCCTCGCCGCGTTCTCGTTGGTCTCGGTGCCGGTGGTCCGCCGCGCGCGCGTCGCGATCCTCTCGACCGGCGACGAGCTCGTGGCGCCGGGCGAGCCGCTCGCGCCGGGGCTCATCCACGACACGAACGGCGTCGCGCTGGCCGCCGCAATCCGGCAGCTCGGCGCCGAGCCGGTGAGCCTCGGGATCGCACGCGACGACCGCGCGTCATTGCGGGCGCTGCTCGCGGTCGGCCTGGAGGCGGACGCACTCGTCACCACCGCTGGCGTGTCGATGGGCGACCGCGACCTCGTGCGCGAGGTGCTCGGCGAGCTCGCCGTGCGGCAGGTGTTCTGGAAGGTGGACATCAAGCCCGGCCGGCCCACCGCGTTCGCCGTGCTCGGCGAGAAGCCGGTCTTCTCGCTGCCCGGGAACCCGGTCTCGACGCTGCTCACCTTCGACCAGTTCGTGCGCCCGGCGCTGCTCAGGATGATGGGGCACCTGCACGTGCTCCGCCCGCTGCTGCCCGCCGTGCTCGAGGAGGACGTCGCGCGGAAGCCTGGGCGCGTCGGGTTCGTGCGGGTCCGGCTCGTGCGGGGACCCGACGGCCTTCGCGCCCGTTCCTCGGGGAACCAGGAGACCGGCATCCTGAAGACGATGGTGCAGGCGGACGGGGTCGCGATCATTCCCGCAGACCGGGGGGCGCTCCGGAAGGGCGAGGTCGTCGAGGTGCAGGTGCTCCGCCCCGAGGCGGCGGGGTAAGCCTCGAACGAGCGGCGCCCGAGGACTCGGGAGTGAGCGCCGCGTTAGAGTGCGCGAACGCGCGCCACATCGGCCGCACGCGGGGGCGACGTGCTGCTCGATCCGACCGACCAGTTCATCGAGAACATCACCCGCGCCTGCGACGTGGACGGCAAGTCCGTCCTCGAGATCGGGTGCGGCGCGGGGCGAATCACGAGCGATCTGGCGTCGCGGGCGCGCGAGGTCGTCGCGGTCGATCCGGACGCGGTGGCGCTGCGTCGGGCGCGCGCGCAGGTGACCACCGGCAACGTGGTCTTCCTCGAGGCCACCGCCGAGCCGCTCGAGCTCCCTGGGCGCTCGTTCGACGCAGCGGTCTTTTCGCTGTCGCTGCACCACGTCCCGGCCGAAGCGATGGACGCGAGTCTCCTCCGGGCCTCGCGGCAGGTCCGCGCCGGCGGGCGAATCGTCGTGATCGAGCCCGGCGACGAAGGGACGCTCATCGAGGCGGAGACCCGGTTCTGCGTCGGCGACGGAGACGTGGGCGGCGAAGACGGCGGCGCAGCGAGCGATCCGGCGGCTCGCACGGTGGAACGTGGTCGAGACGGTGCGGTTCCGGACGCTGTTCCATTTCCGGGACGCAGCCGACTTTCTCGAGCACCTCCCCCCGCGCGCGGAGGCGTCCGCGGCCGAGGACGCGCTGGGCCCCTTCCTTGCGTCGCATCGCGAAGGCGACCGGATCGTGCTCTGGGCCGAGCGGCGGATGGACGTGCTGGCGCGGGAGCTCGGGTGATCCGGCGTGCACGTCCATCGAAAGTCAGAAGGCCCGCCAGACCTTGCGATCTGGCGGGCCCGATGATGTCGGACGAGTTGGAGTGCCTGGACCCGGAATCGAACCAGGGACACGGGGATCTTCAGGCCGCGTTCAGGATTGGCCAAGGCCGCGGGATCCCGATGGAAGACGCCGGCCGAGGCGGGGCGCTGTAGCACAGTTGAAGCAGCGCCACGGGGCGAGCCCGACGTTGCGCACGACCGCGGCGCCACAGCTTCGCCGCAAGTGACAGGGCACCATGCTGGGATCCCGCGCGGTGGCGACGTACAGGCTCGAGTTCTACGAGGACGAGCGCGGGGACGCTCCGGTGCGACGTTGGCTGCGCGAGGAGCTCACGCTCGCGAAGCGCCAGGCGCTCGGGTACGCGCTGCAGGTCGTCCTGCAGCGCCTCGGCGTCGCGGTCTGCGGGACCGAGTTCGGGAAGCAGCTCGGCGGCGGCCTGTTCGAGTTCCGGCTTCGGAGCGACCTGCGGGACCGGGTCCGATCCGGCGGGGCGGCCGGCCGGTTCGTGTTCAGGGTGTTCTGCCACGCGCACGGCGACCGACTCATCCTCCTGCTGGCGGCGTACGACAAGGGCGAGGACCCCTCGCCGCGGCGGCAGAACGCCGAGATCGCGCTCGCGCGGGCGAGGCTCCGGGACTGGCAGCGTGGCCGGGCGGGCCGTTGACGTGTGATGGGTTAAGGCCCATATTCAGGGCTGGGGAGCGCGCCATGGCCCAGACGTTCGACGATTTCATGCAGGAGCTCGAGGAGGAGACCCGGCGAGCGGGGCCGGCGGCCGTCGCCCGCGCGGAGGCCCTCAAGGCGCAGTACACGCTCGCCGCCGAGCTCATCCTCCTCCGCAAGCAGCGCGGCCTCACCCAGCGCCAGCTCTCGGCGCGCACCGGCATCCAGCAGAGCGAGATCAGCCGCATCGAGGGTGGGCGCGCGAACCCGACCGCGGCGACGCTCGCGGCTCTGGCGCGCGCCCTCGGCGGCGAGCTGCGAATCGTTCCCGCGCGGGTCAGGAAGGGGCCGGCCGTTCGTGTCTCGGGGGCGCGGAGCACTCGCGCGCGAACCGCGGCGCGGCGCCTCGTGCCTCGCGCGGCACGCCGGTCCGGCGGGTGAAGGCGGCGGCGTCCGCGCAAGGTGTCACGTCGCCTCAGCCGTCCTGGCGCCGTGTGAGCGCGGTCGCAAGGCCGAGCGCGATGTACGTGCCGCCCGCGAGATAGCGACGCCGTCGCGCCGACCGCTCATCGCCCTTGAGCCAACCGCGCAACCTGCTCGCGAGCAGCACGTATGCGAGCTCGATGGTCGTCGCCACGAAGACGAGGAGCAGCCCGAACGAGAGGATCTGGACCGGCACCGACCCCTTCCGCGCGTCCACGAACTGAGGCAGGAACGCGAGGAAGAAGAGCGCCGTCTTCGGGTTCAGGAGATTGACGAGGAATCCCTGACCGAAGACGTGCTTCAGCTCTCGTTCGGGCTCCAAGTCCTTCGGCTTCGACTCCTTGCCCGCGAGTACCTTGCGGACTCCGAGGTACAGGAGGTAGGCGGCTCCGAGGTATTTGATGGCGCTGAACGCGAGCGCGGACGACAGCAGCACCGATGTGAGGCCGAGAGTGGCAGCGCAGATGTGGACGACCGTGGCGGCCTCGATGCCGAGTACCGACGCGACACCCGCCGAGCGTCCCTGGTGAATGCTCCGGGCGATCAGGTACAGAATGTTCGGGCCCGGAACGGCGACGATGACAGCGGTGCCGGTGACGAACACGGCCAGGTGGCTGAAGTGCGTCATCGCGATTTCTCCGGGCGCATCCGCCCTGTCCTTTCGAGGAGGTGCCGCCGGAAGAGCTCCGGCTCGTCGACGTGCGGCATGTGGGCGCTGTGCTCGAACCAGACGAGCGTCTTGCCTCGAGGGGCATCGAGCTGGTCGTGGTAGCGTCGCGTAAGCTCCGGCGGTGCGGCGGCGTCGAGGCGGCCCTGGAACACCGCGATCGGCACCGCGATGCGCGGCGCGCGGGAGAACAGGTCCAAGCCTTGGAGATCCGTGAGGAGGCGCTCCTGCATGGAGCGCATGCCGCGAATTGCACCCACGGCTTCGCGCAACGAGTAGTGCGGCGAGGTCAGCAGCCGCAGCACGTGCGTGCGGACCAGGGAACCGAAGCTCGCGCGCCGCTGGACCCCTCCGAAGTTCGAGACCCACTTCACGCGTTCCAGAAAACGTCTGAAGTCGATGTGCGGGGGCGGTCCGATGGCGCGCAGTGCGAGGAGCGCCCGCCGGTTGCTGCGGCGCTCCGCCTCAGTGAGGGCAAACGCGTACGCGAACCGTTCGGCCTCGCCGAGGTTCACGTCGGGACCCACCGCGGTCACGGATCGGATGGGCTCCGGATCCCGTGCGGCGGCGATCGCCGCGAGGCTCGCTCCGAGGGAGAAGCCCACGACGTCCACCTGGAAGACCGCGAGCCGATCGCACAACGCGTGAATCAGCGCGCACAGATCCCCGACCAGGTCATCGAGACGCAGCGGGCTCTTCGGAGCCCCCGCGTCGAACGACTTCCCCGATCCGCGTTGGTCCCAGTAGACGACGCGGAAGTCATCTTCGAGATGAAGGGCCGCTTCGAGCGCGCGAGCCTCGTGGATGATGGGGAACCCCGGTCCCGCCTGCACGAGTAGGAGCACGGGGCTTCGCGAGTTTCGGCCGCGGACGAGCGCCCACTGGGTGGACCCTCCGATCTCGAAGCGCTCGACGGACTCCACCTCTCCCCCGTTGCGGGTCATCGAGACGCCCTCCGGTCAACGCGTTGACGAACAGCGCACGCAATCCTTCCCCGCGCGACGCCAGAGGGCGTTCGATCTCGTCGAAGTAGACCATTCGTGCGACCTGCCCCATGGTCCCGACGAGCACTGCGACCGCGAGCTGTGCATCCGTGCCCGGATCGATCGCTCCTTCCCGCCGGCCCGCGTCGACGAGGCTCCGCAGGAGGCCAAGCAGCGAGCGCCGGCGGGCGGGCGCCGGCATCCGAGGCCAGAAGGTGCGGAGCGTCTCGTTGACGTACAGGACCGCCTCGAGGTTCTCGTCGAGAAGGTCCGCGTAGGCCTCCGTGAGCGCCCCCAGGCGCGCCGCGAACGGCTGGGCGGGCGCTTGCGTTGCGTCGATCACCTCGAAGAGGTGCGCGTAGCAACGCTCGAACAGATGGAGCGCCAGTGCTTCCTTGCTCGGAAAGAACTTGTAGAGCGCCGGGTTCGTGTAGTGCGTGGCGCGTGCGATCGCCCGGATGCTGGTCTCGGACAGACCGTCGCGGACGAAGAGGCTGAGCGCGCAGCGCAGGATCTCCCGCTTCGAAGGCGGATCGGCTTCGGCGAGGAGGAACGCAGTGGCGCGCATTGCGACGCCATGGTTAGCGACCGCTAACCGCGTGTCAAGTGACCTGAACGGCCCCTGCGCACGCTGGGGCGATGAGCGATACCGCCGCGTTCCAACCAGATGGTCGCCGCGCTCGAGTCCGACTGCACCGCCCTCGGGCTCGGGCGCCGCGAGTACCAGATGCACCTCCTCCTCACGCGGTACGACCACGTGAAGGAGCGTGAGCTCGGACTCGATCGTCGCGGGCTCGAACGCAGAAAGCGCTGACCATGAAGCTCAACACCGCCGAACGCCGCTTCTCCCTCGTCACCGTGTTCGTGTTGGCGCAGGAGGTGCGGCGGGCGCTCGGGTGCTCGCACTCGCTCGCCTACGAGCACCTGCGCCGCGCCGCCGGGCGCGAGCCCACGGCTCGCGCGGCCTGCTTACAGCCCACTCGACATGTAGGAGCGGTACGCGAAGGAGAACGGCCGGCGCGTCACCCGGAGCACGAAGTGCCGCGACCGCTCGGCCGCCGAGCGCGTCGCCCGCCAGCGCGACGCCGCCGATCCCGATCACGCAGCCACGCGAACCGCGACGCTGACCGACGCGCTGCAGCTCCTCCTCCGGCGCTGGCGCGAGACCGAGCTCGCGCGCCGCGCCGACGTGGGCGAGGGCCTCACGCGGTGCTCCTGAGGGGAACCAAGCGGAAGACGCGCTTCCGCACCGTTCCGATCGTGAGCCCCGCGCAGCAGTCGCTGCTCGCCTACGCACTCGAGCACGCGAAGGGCGCGGACGACGCGCTATTCCAACCCTGGGGCAACGTCCACCGCGATCTCGCCGACGCCTGCGAGGAGGCGAAGATCGAGCGCTGCTCGCCGAACGACCTCCGCCGCACGTTCGCGAGCTGGCAGGTCGAGGCCGGCGTCCCGCTCTTCCCGATCGCGCAGGCGATGGGGCACAAGGACACCCGGATGCGCCCCTCGCGCCGCGCCCGTTCGGCCGCTCGAGTGGGCGACCGTCGGCCGAGCGCTCGACCATACGGCCGGCAGCCCGTGCTCGCGGGTCGACGTCCCGGCGGCGGCGAGCGCGCGACGCAGGAGCTACATGGGCGGCATGAGCTGGCGTTTCGGAGCGTACGAGCTCGACCTGGCGCGCCGCGAGCTGCGAGTCGCCGGGGAGCCGCGGCCGCTCCAGCCGCAGGTCTTCGCGGTGCTCGCCTATCTCGTCCGGAACCGGCATCGC
>WNGB01004316.1_pt1 | contig 39408 bp, 33 predicted proteins | sample 5400681 | NCBI WGS metagenome assembly WNGB01 (sample SAMN13153367, study PRJNA577476) | soil metagenome | isolation source: 115 cm soil or saprolite under grassland replicate 2 | place: USA:California | collected 2016-06-15 | reverse complement strand
CAGTTGCCCAGCGCGTGATCCCCTTTCGTCAGCGGCGTCACTTGCTTGGTTCCAACGTCCACGCGCACGAGCTCGCTGTGAACGCCCATATTCGCGTCCACGAACAGCGATTTCCCGTCGGTCGACCATACCGGGTTCGATGCCTCGAAGCTCACATCGGCAACGAGGACGTGCGGCGTTCCTCCTATCGCGGGCACGAGAAAGATCTTGTCGTTGTAGTACGTGTCCGACGCCTCGTTCGCGCTGGCCGTAAATGCCACCGTCGCGTTGTCAGGCGATAGGGACGGGCCGCTCTCACCGAATTCGTTTTTCGTCAACTGCTTCGCGTTCGTGCCGTCTGCGTCGCTGACCCAGACCTCGGCGAACCGTGAATGTTCCAGCAGCGGCGAGGGCGCCCGCATCATCACAATCTTCTTCCCGTCGCGCGAGAGCTCATACGACGTCACCGAAAAATCGCCCTCGGTGATCTTCTTCGTTGTGCCGTGCAAATCCGTCGTCCACAGATGCTGCTGCTTGAAGTTCGTCTCCTCGAACGAATACACATCGTCGCGCACGCGCTCTTTCTCGCGTTCGTCGGCGCTCTTTGCATCGTTGGCTGCAAACCAGATGAACTTTCCATCCGGGGACCATGACGGGCTTTCCGGCGATGCGCTGTGGTTCGTCAACCGGCGTGCTTCGCCGCCGTCGATGTCGAGCAGATAGATCTGATCGTTCGTGTCGCTGTCGCGGCGCGCGATAAACGCGATCGTGCGGCCGTCTGGCGACCAGCGCGGGCTCGACTCTCCGCGCTCTCCAAACGTGAGCTGCAGCTGATTCGAGCCGTCCGCGTTGATTCGATAGAGATGCTTGACACGGCGATTGTTTTTCCAGTCGGCCGCATCCATCACGAACACGATCTGCTTCCCGTCGGGCGAGAGCCGCGGGTCGCTGATCGAGGGCACTTCGATCGCATCGACGAACGACAGCGGCCGCTTATCCTGCGCGACGAGCCGATCGGCCGCGCCGGCAACCAGGAACACTCCCGCAAGAATCGCGAAGTTGAGACGAGCGACGCGCATGAGTGGATCTCCTTGAAAATGACTCGAAGCTGCTGATTCTACCGGGAATGGCAGAAATCCGAGCCGAACGATGTGGTCCCCGCATTCGCGTCGGGACGGCCGGCGTGGGACTTGACGGATGGAAACGAACGGCGGATAACAATCGGGATCTGGCGATCCGGCGGCGACTCGATCGCCATGTCCTTCCCCTCAACTGATGCAACAGGCAAGGAGGTTCAATGGTCCGCCATGCCGTTCTCGCGTGGTTTGCTGTGCTCCTGTTCGCTCCCCCTGAGCTTGCCCTCGCCCAGAGCGGCACGGGCAGCCTTCGAGGATACGTTCGTGACGAGCAGGGCGGTGCGCTACCCGGCGCAACCGTTACTGCCACAAGCCCCGAGCTGCTGGCGCCGGTCACGAGCGTGACCGACAGCAGCGGGTTCTATCGCCTGCCAAACCTTCCCCCGGGGACCTATGCGCTCTCGGTTGAGCTGCAAGGCTTCTCCACTCACAAACAAGAAGGCATCCTGCTTCGCGGCGGCGCAAACTTCGAAGTGGATGTCGCCATGAAGATTGGAACGCTGTCGGAAACGATCACGGTCTCGGGCGAATCTCCGATGCTGGAAGTTTCCAAACCCGGCAACGTTCTCAACATCGACGGCGAATTCCAGAAGAACCTCGTCATCGCTTCCCGGCGCAACTGGACGGACTTCCTCGAGATCACCCCGGGCGTGCATTCCCGACCTTTCGACGATGGAAGCGGACGGATGGTGTATTTCGGCCACGCGACAGAGCACTTCGCGCATGTGGTGCAGCTCGAAGGCATGCAGGCCGGCAACTACAATGACTTCCAGCTCACTTACGTGCAGATGGGGTCGGACATGATTGCCGACACGCAGGTGAAGACCGGCGGTCCCGACGCGGCAACACCAATGGGGACCGGCCTTGCGATCAACGTCATCACCAAGAGCGGCGGCAACGTCGTCCGCGGCACCACCGGTTTCGCTTACCAGCCGTTCTCGTGGAACGGCGACAACACGAGCGCCAGAACCCTCTTCGCACTCCCGCAGGAATTGCGCTCGATTTCGGGTTGTCCGAATGGCGAATGCATTTCAACCGGCGGCAGTCCGGTGCAGTCGGAGATCAAGCAGCTCGATGCGTCGATCGGCGGCCCGATCGTCCGCGACAGGGTGTGGTACTTCGGGTCGTTGCGCGTGTCGCGCGTGCAGACGGCGATCGGGCGGATCGACAAGCAGCTGAATGACATTCGCACGTATTTTCCGGATCGACAGCTGTTCAACAACGGCGCGAAGGGTTATCAACCATACGTGAAGGTCACGAGCCGCCTCGGCACGGGCCATGAGCTGGCGACGATCTTCCAGCGCGACCGGCTCAATGGGCAGCCGAACTGGGAGTGGTATTTCGACCCGATCGATGCCTACTCGAACGGCGGCAACTTGTACAGCGCCAAGCTGACGTCGGCCTGGACCTCGAACGTTTCGACCACCTTCAGTGTTGGATACAACGACAAAGGGGGCGCGAATCCCGACACGTACCGCGCATTCGGCTTTACCGGAACCGGCCCGCGTATCGAAGTGTATGAAGGCTCTCGCCTTGCGAGCGGTCTTCGCACCGGCAACTCTTTGATTCTCGAGGGTGGCAATCTGGATTACGAAGGATACGCGCCGGCGTCGCTCTGGATGGCTCGCGGCGATCTCACCTGGTTCAAACAAGGCCTGGCCGGCTCTCATGAGATCCAGACGGGCTTTTTCATGGAGCCGCGCAATACGTACGACTCGGTCCGTCACTACCTGAACGACGGCTTCGTCCTGGAGCGATACACGACGACAGACTCCGGACGGCTCCAGCCCTTCTACCGGCAATACGCGAGTCCGCTGGATATCACGACGCGTATCGCGCGGGACAGCGACTACGGACTTTATCTGCAGGACGGCTGGAAGCCGAACGGCCGCCTCACGGCAAACATCGGCCTGCGCGCCGATTTCGTGAAGCGTGTCGACCACGTCTTCAACATCACCCGTGAGTCAGCCTGGACGATTCAGCCGCGCTTCGGCTTCACCTACCTCGTGACCTCCGATGCGCGCAACGTGTTGCGAGGCAGCTGGGCGCGGCTGGGTGAACAGGTCATGGGACGCGATGCCGTCACCACGTTCGGGGCGGACAATACGGTCTCGTTCCGCCGCGAGTACGACAACAATCTGAACGGGATCTTCGGTGAGACCGGTGAGGTCGTTCTCTTGCCAGCGAGCACGACGACGATCGCCGGCGAGCAGATCGATCCGAATCTGCATCAGCCGTATCTCGACGAAGCGATCGTCGGGTTCAGAAAGCAGTTCGGCGGGCAGATTGGCCTCGACGCTGCCTACGTGAATCGCGCGTACAGCGACATGTGGGCCGAGGTCGAGATCAACGGCTTCTGGCCAAGCGAGCCCGGACTGCCGTTTGGCGGCTGGGGCCGCATCGATCCGAATCGCGGCGAGATCCTCCGGCAGACGAATAACAGCTGGAGCAAGTTGAAGTACCAGGCGGTGGAGATCACCCTCACCAAGAACATGTCGAATGGCTTCCAGTTCATCGCCGGGTTCAACCGTCAGTGGCACAAGATGACGGGCACGTGGAATCCAACCGATCGCGCCGCGTTCATCCAACCCAACGCGTTCGCGAACAACAAGAACCTCTACATGCCGCGCGGCAACAACGACCGAAACTCGTTGCCTGACACCGGCAACGCGTTGAGCTACGGCCCGACCTGGATGAAATACCGCATGAACTTCGGCGGCGTGTGGCGTGCGCCGGGTGCGATAACCGTCGCCGGCAACGTGACGGTGCAGGCAGGGCCGTGGTCCGGCGCCATCCTAATGCAGCTGCCGGCGGCGGATCCGATCTATGGACCAGCGACGTTCACGCTGCCCAACGGCACGACGCAAGCGAATCCGCTGGCCACGCGCAACCGGTTCGTCTACAGCACGCGAGGTGAAGGCCAGGTGCAGGCGCCGGCGATTACCGCTGTCGGAGTGAAGGTCGGCAAGGTCGTCAAGTTTGGCGGGCGCGAGGTGGAAGTGGCGGGCAATATCTTCAATCTGCTGAACGCGGGGGACTTCACGCAGTTCACGTATAACAGCGCGTATCAGAGCTGGAGCACCAACTTTCTGCAGATGCGCAATCGACAGGCCGCTCGCGCATTCCAGCTGACAACGGTGCTTCGCTTCTAAGCGCGAGCTGCCGGTTGATCCAGGCTGACGGCTCTCGGCTTTCGGCAACAGGCTGCCGATCGCTGAAGCCGTCAGCCGCAGGCCTCACCAGGGGCGAAGCACACAATGTGCGCCGCCGCGCCACTCTTACCGGCTGGCGCGCACCACCACTCCCAGCCGGTCGACGAGGCGCCGGACGGAGCTTGGGGTGTCACTGGGAAAGTGCACGTTCCACTCGCTGAATTGAACGGCCACCGTGGAGATGCTGTCCCGTCTGGTGGGCGACATGTATTTGGCGCGTTCGATTCCCTGCGCCAGATCACGCGCCGACGCGATGCGCTCGCCCAGCAATAGCAGCGCGATAGCTTGAGTCGACGGCTCGATCCGGAGCCGTACGGCGTGTCGCCACGCTTCTGTGATGACAGCGGCGTCAACGAGCGGTGCCACACGCACGAGAAGCGGCAATCGCCGATCGCCGCCGCCGAGACTCATCGGCATGCGACGATCGCCGCGTGGAATGCACACCAACTCGAACCCGGGTGCAGTAGAAAGAGCGCAGTCGCCCATGACAATCCGGATCGCGTCGATCACGGGCGTCAGCGAAGCGCGACGCATGATGTCGTCACGCCCCGTACGTTCCTTCTCGAACCCGCCGGATTCTGGCGCGGCGTGAAGCTCCGGCTGAATCTCGTCCCGCGGGGCCTCGGCCGGCACCGGAGCGGCCTCCACCTCAATTGGTGATGGAGGCGCGTCCGCTGGTCCGGCGCTTGCCAACGCGGCGTCGTACTTCATCCGGGTATCGGTATGCGTCAGCGCTTCCGCAAGCTCCTGAAATTCTCGACCGAGGTGCAGGACTTTATCGGGATGGTAGAGCGCAATCTGACGCAGGAACGCCTTCCGGATGGCATCGGCGTCTGCTGAGGGTTCAACGGCGAGTAAATCGTAGAGGTTCTTCACGGTGGCGAATCACAGCGGGAAAGAGTCGACGCTCAAACTGGTAATGCCTTCTTGAATTCTGTGACGTTGCGCATCGATCCACATGCTTTACGGTTGCGAATGTGTTTCGATGGGGACTGCGCCGTGTTCCGGGCGCAGTAGGGGCAGAATGTCCAACCCGGCTCCATTGCGCGAGCGCAGCCAGGACAGGAGTCGCTCAACCGCTTGCCGCAGGTGGGACAGACGATGAAATCCGACCCGACGGTTGCGCCGCAGCCCGAACATGCCGTGTCCGCGGCTTGTACCTCCGAAACGACACGCAGCAGTTCTTCGGGTGTGGTGAGGCCGGCCTTCACTTTGGCAAGAGCATCGTCGCTGAGCGATGCCATTCCGCCCGAGCGAGCCGCTTCGCCAATCGCGTCCTCGGACGCGCGGTCCGTCACCAGCCGGCGCATCTTGTCGGTGACCCGCATCACCTCGTAAATGCCCACACGTCCGCGATAGCCTGTGTGCCGGCATTGCTCGCAGCCGCCGGCCTTGAAGAATCGAATGGTCGCCGCCTCGGCCTCGGTGATGCCGAGCATCCGCAGGATATCGGGCGGCGGCGTGTACTGCTTTCTGCAGTTCGGACATAACCGCCGCATGAGGCGTTGCGCGACCACGCCGATGACCGCCGAGGCAATGACATACGACTCGATTCCAATGTCAATCAACCGCGTGATGGACGACGGCGCATCGTCGGTGTGCAGTGTCGAGAGCACGAGGTGTCCGGTCTGCGCCGCCTGCATCGCGATGCGTGCGGTTTCCTGATCGCGAATCTCGCCGACGAGAATGACATCCGGGTCCTGACGCAGAATCGACCGTAGAGCGGCCGCGAACGTCAGGTGGATCCTTTCCTGGATCTGCGTCTGGTTGATGCCGACCAGCTGGTACTCGATGGGATCTTCGACGGTGATGATGTTCGTTTGCTCGGACTGAATCGATGAGAGCGCGGAGCAGAGCGTCGTCGTCTTGCCGCTTCCGGTCGGGCCGACCACGAGAATCATGCCGTGCGTATTGCGCAGAAAATCGCGCAGCGTCGAAAGCGAGCCGGGCGAGAAGCCGAGCTCTTCGAGCGGGGGCGCTCCCCGGCGATTGTCGAGCATGCGCAGGACCATTTTTTCGCCGTGCAACGTACGCAACGTGGACGCGCGAAAATCGACCTGCCGGCCGTCGTCGGTGTTCACCCGGATGCGCCCATCCTGCGGCAAGCGCTTCTCGGCGATATCCATCCCGGCCAGGATCTTCATGCGGGCGATCAAGCCTTCGTGAACCCATTTCGGGAGGTCCATCACCTCTTTGAGCAGCCCGTCGAGGCGATGCCGAATGAGCACGCCCGGCTCCATCGGTTCGATATGAATGTCGCTTGCGGCATTCGTGATGGCGCTCTTCAAGACGAGATCCACGAGATCGATGATCGGTGCGGCCTGGCTCCGTTCGCGCAGTGTGTCGACAGGCTCGTGCACGGTCCGTTTCTCTGCCGGCGCCGCCTCGATGCCGAATGAAGCCGCGTCATCGTCTGTTGATGACGCCGCGTTCGTGGCGGTGCGCGTCAGCGCGTTGTCCGGATATGCGTGCCCAATCGCTTCGAGAATGTCGGAGCGCGTGGCAACGGCCTGCTTGATGTATCGGCCGGTCTGGAACTCGAGGTCCTGGACCACGCTGAAGAACAGCGGATCCGCCATGGCGAGCGTCAGCGTGTTGCGTTCGAGTCGCAGCGGCAGGCAGAGGCGCTGCAGCGCAATATCCTTCGAGATGAGGGCAACCGCGTCAGGATCGGGCGCCGTTTCCCCGAAATCGACGAACGGCAACCCGAGTTGTACAGCGAGTGCCTGGGCAATCTGCCGTTCGGTGGCGAGATTCAGCCGGATCAGAACAGCACCGAGCCGTTCGCCCGTTCGTTTGTGCTCGGCGAGCGCGCCTCGGACTTCGTCTTCCGTCACCAGACCGTCGGCGACGAGGGCCTCACCTAGTTTTTTTCGTTTTGTTCGCACGTGAAGTCCTGGGAACTATTGCGATCCCAACAGCCAGAGAGCTTTCGCAAGGTCGACGACTCCCTTTGATCTTTCGGCTGACGTGTGACCGGGCCTTAGACCTCGGTCGGACACTATGGGACAGTAGAACCAGGAAAAAGGTGGCAAATTGACGCACGACCAATCACTCTTGGTGCAGATTCACGCATGCCGATGCTGGTCGCGAGTTGATCACTGAGAGTGGCCGCGGGCGCTGATCGGCCACACGGCTTCGACGCGATCGTCGCGTGTCGCGTACATCTGATCGTATTCGTTCACTACGGGATCGCAGTGCGGCACGATCAGCTCTAGCTTGTCGCCCACCTTGTACGACTTCTCCGCGATGTCGTACTTGATGACTCCAAACTCGTCGGAACCTGCGTGATACGCAAAGCCCGTTTCGCCGACAACCCACGGGCCCGGCTTGTTCAGTGTCAGCGCCTTCGCACCGGCATCGGTGGTAATCGATTTCTCGAAATAGGTGTTGAGCACCGTCGTCATGACGGTCAGCGACGGCGCGAAGTCGGTGTAGACGTCATCGTTCGATTCGCCGCCGATTTCCATGTACTGGCAATCCATGAAGATGTAGCTGCCGGCCTGCACATCAGTCACACCTGGTGCCTTCGGCAGGATGTTGTACGTGCCCGTACCGCCGCCGCTGAAAATCTCGGTGCTCAGGCCAGCCTTCCTGAAGCGCTCGAAGGTCTCGAGCGACGGCTCGAATCGGCTCAACGTTTGATCGAGACGCGACTTGAACCCTTTGATGTGCTGAGCGGCTCCGTCGTAGCTGATGATGCCGCGCAGTTTCAGGTTCAGCTGCTGATCGACCAGTTGCCCCAATGCAACTGCCCGGTCGCCGGGCGGGACGCCGCTGCGCGTGCCAATCGCGACATCGACGACGACGTCGGCTACAACGCCTGCTTCGTTGGCCGCGTCGTTCAGGTCGCGGGCATTCTGCGCGTAGTCAACCGCTTGAACGAACTGAGCGTTCTTCTTTCGAATCGCCATTGCGCGACGGATCTTGCCTGCGGTGACGTTCGCGGTCGTCATGAGGATGGGTCCAATGCCGTGCGCGGAGAAGACCTCCGCCTCGCTGATCTTTGCCGTGCAGATGCCGATGGATCCGCCGGCGAGCTGCAGCTTCGCTATAGCCGGACACTTGTGCGTTTTGGCGTGCGGACGGCTCGCCACTTTCATCGCGGCCACGCTCGTGCGCATCCGAGCGAGATTCTGTTCGAGTTTGTCGAGGTCGACGCAGAGCGCCGGCGTATCGAGATCCCACTTCGAGATCCCTTTCAGGTCGCCGGCGGCCGCGCGCAGGCGCATCTCCGCATCCGAATACCCGTTTACCCCGCTTGACGTCCACCCGAAGCCGGCGCCGGACGTCACGAGAAACACCTGTGTGTCATGCGAAAGGGCGAATGGTAGCAGAGACGCTGCCGACGCTATTGCGAGAGCATCCAGAACTGCACGTCGTAACTCCAGACGGTGAACGCCAGGCGGCGGCCATCCGGCGACCAGGCCGGCTGCGTTTTGTGGGTTCGATCGAAAGTGAGTTGTTGCGGCGTGCCACCGCCCATCGGCAGCGCGAAGATCTGATAGTACCCGTCAGGCGCGGGCGCCACAAACGCAAGCCGCTTCCCATCCGGCGTGACGCCAAGGCCGGGAAAATCGTGCTCCGACGCAAAGCGGTGTAGCACGCGAGCGGCGCCGCCACGCGCGGGTGCTGAGAGAATCGCCTGCCGCCCGGGCCCCTCTTTCGCAATCGCGACAACCGCTGCGCTGTCAGCCAACCACTCACCGTGTGTAATCTCGCCGTCGAACTCCGCGATTGTCACCTCGCGAGGTTCAACCGTCACGGCGCCACTCTCCTGATCGATGCCGATCACGAACAACACCGATCGCCGACTCGACGGACTCGCACCATCGTAGAGCACCCACTTGCCATCAGGCGACCAGCGCGGCCACCCCACTTCGGCGCCGCGGCCGAGAAACGATACGCGGCGATCTGGCGCGCCGCCGTTCGCGGGCCGCAACCAGATGTCGTCGGACTGCTCGCGGTGCGAATGCAGCGCGATCCACTTGCCGTTCGGCGACCACGACATCGCTTGATCTTCTGAGGCGCTGTTCGCGACGATCTCGACGGGTTCTGTCGCCGGCGCATCGATCGGCCTCGACCGAATCACTCCGATCTCCTGCGCGATGTCGGGATACTTCGCGTCATCGATGAGACGGCGCCACGTGCCATACGTGACCCGGTAGCTCTGTACTTTGAAGAGCACCCGACCATCGGCTGTCAGCGAAGGTGCGTAAGTGTCGCGCGAAAACGCCGTCACGCGCTGCGCCTTTCGCGTCGTCAAATCGGCGCGCCAGAGATCGACCGTGCCGCCCGCGTTCGGAGACGCGAAGAACACCGTTGGCGTTGCCCGTGAAAAGGCGATAGGCCCAACCACGTCGACGTCGGGATAGAATGCAATCGTCGGCTTTCCGCAGGGAACCGATAATCGCGGCCGGCCGGCGATCGTCAGGATGCATCCCAGGTCGCCTGACGCGGTCCAGGCCGGCGACGCGACAACTGCGGGACCGTGCACGATCTCAGCGCGCGATCCGTCCGCCGCGATCCGCCAGAGCTCAATACCAGATGGTCCTGCCACGACAGCCGCGATCCACTGTCCGTCGGCAGAAGCCGCCAGTTGAAAAAGCGCATTGATGCGAAGACTCGCCGTCCGAGAGCCGGCAACTGTCGGAATCTCTGTTCTGGCGCCGAACAGCGGCCGCTTCGGAGAACCGCGTGACACCATCCACCACCGCGGTGACGCCGCCGTGTCTTCGAAGATCCAGTCGCTGGAGGCACCGCGCGGCGTGATGTGACGAATCTGAGCGTCGCCCGCCGCGAGCTCGTTCCGCACGCCGCCGGTCCTCAGCACCTCGAACACCCGCCGGCCTTCGGTCAACGCGACACGCGAACCATCGAGAGAAATCGCGCCAACGGGATCGCGGTAACCGACGACGCCCAATTGATTCGCCGTGGTCACGTATGTCAGCCGGTCCCGCTCCGAATCGGCAGAAGACCGCGACCAGCCGATCGCCACCGTTGCAAGACCCACGAGCGTGACGAGCACGAGCCAACGCATTGTCACCAGCCCCTGTGTGAGAAATTGAGAGATTGCGAGCCGCTACCCCACTTCGACCGGGCTGGGGATGGTCTTCTCGAGTTTCCGGACAGGCACGCCCGCGTAAATCGCGCCAGCGTCGAGACGCGTGTACTTCGGCACGACGCTCAAGGCGCCGATCTGGCAGCGCTCGCCGGCTTCGACGCCGATGCCGACCAGGCTTCCAAGTCCGACCGTGACGCCGCGACGAAGGTGCACGCGGCCTGTCTTCACGATGCCGCCCTCTACTGTGTGTCCCGAAAGGTGCACGCCTTCGCCGATCACGACATCGTCTCCGAATTCGAGGAGATTGTGATCGGAGATGGCCAAGCTGTTGATATACACGTGCCGCCCGATATGCGCCCCGTTCAGCGTGAGATACCACGTCCACAACGGCGAGCTGCGGAAGAACGTACCGACGAGCACGCGAACCACGTGCGTCGACACCATGTAGCGCGTCCAGTTGAGCAGCGGCCACTCGAGATCCCCGAGCCGCCATGCGCCGGCTTCAGCCGTGCGCCATCCACACATGCGCGTCGAGAACGCGGACAGCAGAACCAACGTCACTGAAAACACGAGATACACCGGCACAAGGGAAACCGATAGCACGAACGGCCTCACGAGCGGCCAGGGTGGGGTCGCCCACGACAACGCCCACGTCCAGAACAGAAACGCGGGCAGCACCGACAAACCAAACACGACCGTCTCAACGACGATGAGCGAGATGAGCGTCCAGAGGACCCGCGTGATTCGAGCAAGTGGTGCCTTCACAGCTCGCAGTTGCGGGAAAACGTACCATAGAAAGGTGGGCTACGAGCCGCGCGTGGCGATCGAAGGCGAGGGACCACCGGTCATCCTGGTGCCCGGACTGGACGGCACCGGCTTGCTGTTTTACCGGCAAACCGAACGTCTCGCGCGAGGGTATCGCGTCGTCACGTTCCGGCTGCGTGACACTGCCGACACGATGGACACGCTCGTTGCCGATTTGAATGCGGTGATCGACGAATTGCAGCACGACGAGCGAACCGACACCTCGTCGCCACCAATCGTCATCGGGGAGTCGTTCGGTGGAGCGCTCGCGCTGAGCTACGCGCTGGTGCACCCTCGCAAAGTCAGCCGTCTGGTCGTCCTCAACTCGTTCCCGCGTTTCACACCACAGCATCGGCTCTGGCTCGCCCATCGTCTGTTGCAGAGGGTGCCCTGGGGCATGATGCGCATCGTCCGTCACCTCACCGCATTTCGCATGCATTCACGACACACCGGGCGCGACGAGATTCAGAAGTTTCACGAGCTGATGCGGCACACGACGCGCGAAGGTTATCTGTCGCGATTGTCCATTCTCCGCAGGTACGACGTCCGGCACCGCTTGAGCATGTTGGACGTGCCCACGTTGTTTCTGGCCGCCGATTGCGATCACCTCGTGCCCGCGGTCAGCCAGGCGGAGTTGATGGCATCGCTGGCGCCACATTCCGCTGTGCGCATTCTGAAGGGCCATGGCCATATCTGTTTGATTGCCCCTGACGTCGACCTTTCCGAGATTCTTTCGGAATGGGTCGCGCCTGCGCCAATCGAACCCGACGCTTCGGACGGTCGAACGCCTTGACTTGCCGCAGCGGCCACTCCTAGAGTACCCACCGCTACAGTTGACGTGAACCGTTGACCGGGGGCCGGCCTGCGACGCGCCAACGAAAGGCAAGGCCCGACCCAGTGGCCCGTCACCAACGGGCGAGGAACCCCAACACCGCTCTCGATCGCGAAAGAGGTCTCCAAATGGAATCTCAGAGCCAGCAGCCGCCGACCAATCTCCAGAAGCTCCAGCAGGCCGAAATCATCAACCCCGATTACTCGTTCTCAGAAGCCGACAAGGCGGTCATCGAGAGCCTGACCTCACAGGAGGTGGATCAGCTCATTTCCATCGGCGACAAGTTGGGACACGACTTCCTGCTGCAGCATGGCGGCGGGCCGACGGCAGGGATTTTGTTCTGAGGCAACCTGTCGTCGACGATCACGGCAGACGCTGATGGACATCAGCCACAGCCGGATGCTCCGCGCGAAGGTGCGAATGGTGGCCGGCCGGCTGGACGCTGCCGCCCGCGCTCTCTGGAACCATCCGCGATTCGCAGACGTCTATCCGACGTACCTGCTCCACAACCACGCCGTGGTGCGGGCCAGCGTGCCTCTCATGCGCGCCGCACTCGACCGGACGCGAGCGGACTTTGAGCACGACCCGGTCGCGCACGGCTTGGGGGCGTACTTGTCACAGCACATCCCGGAAGAGATGCACCACGACGACTGGCTGCTCGAAGACCTCGAGAGGCTCGGCTTCGACCGTCCCGCCGCCGTCCGTTGGATGCCGCCTCCATCGGTGGCGACGCTCGTTGGCGCCCAGTACTATTGGATCGCGCACTTCCATCCCGTGGCGATCCTCGGATACATCGCCGTGCTCGAGGGGACGCCGCCCGTCGAGGCGGACCTCGAAGCGGTCGTGTCGCGGACAGGCCTTTCGATCGACGCGTTCAGCACGCTCGTGAGACACGCGCGACTCGACCCTCATCACCGCGATGATTTGAACGACGCGCTCGATCGCCTGCCGCTCACGGCTGCCCACTCCGCGGTGCTCGGTGTCAGCGCGTTCCACACGGTGCACTGGTTGAGCCGAGTGGTCGAGGACGCGCTCGCCCTTGCTGCGGACAACTGACGGGACTGGACGGGAGAGATCAGTGGACACGCAGACGGGGCGCCGCTTCGGGCACTACGAGGTGCTCGACAAGCTCGGCGAAGGCGGCATGGGCGTGGTGTACCGCGCGCGCGACCTCGACCTGCAGCGGGACGTCGCCCTGAAGTTTCCGACCGATCGTGTCGTCCGCGATCGGTTTCTGCAGGAAGCGCGGGCCGCATCGGCGCTCGATCATCTGAACATCTGCACGATCTTCGAGGTCGGCGAAACCCCGGACCACGATCCGTTCATCGCCATGGCGCTTTACGCCGGCGAAACGCTCAATCAGATGATCGCCCGCGGCCCGGTGTCCATTGGACGGGCGCTGGACATCGCTCTCCAGGTTGCGCGCGGTCTGCAAAGCGCGCACGCTCGCGGCGTCGTGCATCGCGACATCAAACCATCGAACCTGATTCTCACCGACGACGGCGTCGTGAAGATTCTCGACTTCGGGCTCGCCAGAGCCGCGCGCGACGAGCGAACGCTCGCGTCGCGCGAAACCTCCGTCGGCACCGTGCCCGGTACCGTTCTTGGCACGATCGGCTATCTCTCGCCCGAGCAGGCGCGCGGCGAGGCCGCCGACGCACGAAGCGACCTGTGGTCGCTGGGCGTCGTCTTGTACGAGCTCCTTGCCGGTGAGCCGCCGTTTGCCGCCAACAACGTCTATGCGGTGATGGATGCAATCCTCCGAGTGGATCCCAAACCGCTGTACGAAGTCCGGCCCCGTGTGCCAGTCGACATCAGCGCGGTCGTGTCGCGTGCGCTCCGGAAGGCGCCAGAGGATCGGTACCAGGATGCAAAGTCCCTCCTGATCGATCTGCAGGCGGCCGTCGCCCAAATCGTGTCGGATACGCCAACGGACGAAGCCCTGGATTTCACGCCGTTCAGCGCGCCTCGCGATCCGTCGACGCATCGGGAAACGGTGCGCCCATCGCTTGCCGTGCTGCCGTTCGCGAATCTCAGCTCGGACGTCGAGAACGAGTATTTCAGCGACGGGCTGACCGACGAGCTGATCAACGCATTGTCACAGCTGCGCGGTCTGAAGGTCGTCTCTCGCACGTCGTCGTTCGAGTTCAAGAACAAGCCGCTCAGTGCGCGTCGAATCGGCGAGCAGCTCGGCGTGTCCGCGCTGCTCGAAGGGAGTGTCCGCCGATCGGGCGAGCGGCTCCGCGTCACCGCGCAGCTCGTCAACGTCGAAGACGGCTGTCAACGCTGGGCCGGACGCTTCGATCGCAAGATGACGGACGTATTTGCGATCCAGGACGAGATCGCGCAAACGATCGCGGGCACGCTCGCCATCACGCTGAGCGGTCTGGAAGGAAGGGCTCTCGTGAAGCGCTACACGAAAGATCTAGATGCATATCATCTCTACCTGAAGGGACGCTTCCACTGGAACAAGCGCACACCCGAGGGCTTCACCAAGGCCCGAGAATACTTCGAGGCGGCGCTGGCGCGCGATCCGGAGTACGCGCCGGCCTACTCAGGGCTTGCCGACTTCCACATGTCCGTTGCCGCGTGGGGTCTGGCCCCGCCTGCGGAGTCCTGGGCAGAGGCGAAGGCGGCGGCCCTCAAGGCGCTGAAGGTGGATCCTCATCTGGCCGAGGCGCACACGTCGCTCGCCGTCTACCGCACGTACGGTGAATGGGATTGGGACGAAGGCGAGCGGGAGTTCGCTCGCGCGCGCCAGCTCAGTCCGAACGATACGAACACGTGTTTCCTCCATGCGACGTGTTTGATCCAGCGTGGCCGGTTGAGCGAGGCGCGCGCCGAGATGGAGCGTGCGTTCGAGCTCGATCCATTATCGGCGACCATCAATACGTATCTGGCGGGAGTCGCGCACTACGCGCGCGCGTACGACGAGTCGATCGAGCTCTGCCGAAAAGCGCTCGAGCTCGCGCCGCAGGACGTCGAGCTGCTTTGCGTTCTGGCACTGAATTACGAGCAGAAAGGCTCGTTCGATGAGGCCCTCGCGACCTTTCAGCAGGCGCGAGATCTTTCGGGAGGGCATCCGTTAGTGTTGGGCGCGATGGGCGCGACGTACGCTCGCGCTGGCCGCGTTGACGAATATCAGGCAATCCACGACGAGCTCGCGGCAATGGCGAGCGAGCGCTACGTGCCGCCGATTGCCTGGGCCTGGATGCACATCGCGCGCGGCCAAGACGAACAGGCGTTCGACTGGCTCGATCGAGCCGCCGACGATCGCGACTGCCTCTTGTGCTATCTCGGCGTCGGACCAACGTACGATTCTCTACGTGCGCACCCGCGTTACGGTCCGCTGCTCTCGCGCATCGGACTCGCCGAAAGTTTCACCGCTGTAGGCTAACCGCCCCGGGGCAGGGGCTCACGTCCCGCCCTGCACGGCGCGGGCGAATCGGCGCCATCCCCGAAACCGTAGCTTCAGAAGAGCAGCTTCAGCCCCAGCTGAATCTGCCGGGCGTCGCCTGCGCGCACGACGCTTCCGGCGTTGGCCTTGGTGAGATCGCCGACCGGCAGGAAGTAGAACGGCGTGTTGAACGCGTTGAAGATTTCGATGCGCACCTGCAGCCGGCTGTCGCCGCGCGTCGCAATGGACTTGTACAACGCCAGGTCGAGATTGTTGGTGCCGTCCCCGCGAAGCGTGTTCCGGCCGACGCTTCCGAATGTGTTGTCGGGCGGGACGAAAGCGGCAGCATCGAACCACCGGCCTGGCGTGGGATCGGACACGCGCGGCTCGCCCACCTGATTCGGGCGGTCGAGTCCAGGTCCGCCGTTGGCGCCATTGTCGGTGCCGCTGTAGTTTGCCGAGGCGCCGTAGTACGCCGTGAAGGGCCGTCCACTCTGCAACGTCAGAATGCCCGCGATCTGCCAGTTGCCGGCGACGGCATTTACCAAACCCGCTCGGTCGAGAAAGCGCTGGCCCGTCCCGAGCGGCAGCTGCCAGAGCACGCTCGCCACATAGCGCTGCGGCGAGTCGAAATCGCTCGGCGCCCACTCCGCATCGGGATCGAAGCTGTTCTGCGGCACGCCACCGAGCGGCCCGCCTGCTGCCGTCGATCCGAAGAGCGACGAGGCATCGTCGCGGCTGCGCGACCACGTGTACGAACTCAGGAGCGACAGACCATCCGAGAGGCGGCGTTCCAAACGTACTTGCAGAGCGCGATACACAGAGGAGGCGCTGGACTCGCTGAAGACTGCAGGCCCAAAGGCCGGATTGCGCACCGGCGGCCCACCCGCGGGCCCCTGATTGCGATCGATTCGCTGCAGCAGCGAGTCTCCTCGCGATCCGAAGTAGCCGACGTCCAGCACCAGGCCTGGTCGCAGTTCGCGCTGCACATTCACATTCCAGTGCTGGTACACACCGTCGTGCGAGTCCACGGCGATCCCGTTGGCCACAGTCAACGGGATGGCCGGTCCCGGGAACGCATCGCGGAGCGAGAGCGGGCCCACCGCCAGATCGAGCGAAAAATACGGCGGATTGAGTCGCGGGAGCACACTTGCGTTCGCGATGCCGACGTCGTAGAACACGCCGTAGGCGCCGCGCACCACGGTCGTCTCGTTTTGAAAAGGCCTCCACGCAAACCCGACGCGCGGCGCAACGTTGTTGGTGTCGGCGTGATAGCCGGCTCGCGGCAGATCGCCCGTCCCAACTTGCACAAAGCGGCCATTGGGATCGGCCAGGTCGGGAATAGAAAACCGATCTTCAGTGTCGGTAATCGGCTGATTGAAGTCGTAGCGGACGCCGAGGTTGAACGTGAGATCGCGGCGAATGCGCCAGTCGTCCTGAAAGTACGCATTGACCGCCGTGCTCCTCAGATTCGTGAGCGAGTTCAGAGTCGGGTTCTGCCGCACGGCTGCGACGGGGACACCGAGCAGCAGGTCGGCGAGCGGATGGCCGCTCAGCCCGGCAAACGTGAACTGCCCGCGAGCGAACAAGTCGAGATAGAAGTCGAGCGCGAAGCGCCGCACGTCGAATCCGGTTTTGAAGCTGTTCTGACCTCGTAGCCACGTGAGGTTCTCGACGATGTGCAGCGTGCTCGTCGTGGATTCCTGAGGCAGATTGACCGGATCGGTCAGGTTGTCAGTGCCGCTCAATATGATGCCGGGCCGGCCGAGCGCCACCGGATCCGTGAGGAGACCGGTAATACCAAGCATCCGCGCGACATCCTCGCCTTCGTGCTCCTGAAACATCGCGTTACTGAGCCGGTTCCATCCCACGCGCAAGTCGTTCACCGATTGACTGCCGAGCACCTGCGTCCATCCGATCACCGCGCTGTGCGCACGGTTTCCGACGGTGTGGCCAAACCCCGGAACATTGGTCGCATCGGTCTGCAGATCAAACGGGTTGAACCGATCGTCGGCGGCGCGCGTGTAGCGCTCGAAAAACTGCGTCCGTGTGCGAATGTTCTGATCGCCACGCAGTGTGAACTGGCTTGCGTCGTTCGTGTGCTTTGGCGCCGCGGTTGCTGCACTCGGCATTGTCGCCGCGGGGTTGTCCGGCGCCGGGTAGAAGCGCGCGATCGCCGCGCCGGCGGGATCGAGCAGTGCAGGCGGGATGACGTTGCCGGGAATCGGCACGCCGGTGCGAGGATCGACCAACTGCCCGCGATCGAGGCCCGTCGCCGGATCGAGGACGCCAGTCAGCAGGCTCGAGAAGTTGCCGGCAACCCACGCGGGCGGTGGCACGATTGCCACGCGCGTCAAACCCTGCCTCACGCGGAGACCCTCGTAATTGAAGAAGAAGAACGCACGATCGCGACGGAGCGGACCGCCGGCGGTCCCGCCGAACAGGTTGCGCTGGAACGGTGGAATGGGCCTCGCTGGATCGTCGAACGCGTTGCGCGCGTCAAGCGCGGCGTTCCGCAGGAATTCGTACAGCGACGCCGAGCCGCTGTTGCTCCCGCTGCGCGTGACGAAGTTGAACTGCGCGCCGCCGCTTCGCCCAAATTCGGCGGTGTAGGTGCTCGACTGCACCTTGAATTCCTGAACGGCGTCCACGGACGGGTGAATGACCACCTGATTCATGACCAGATTGTTGTTGTCGATGCCGTCGAGGAGGAAGTTGTTCGACTGCTCGCGCGCGCCGTTCACGCTGACCGCGCCGCCCTCGTTCGCGTTCTGCGAGCCTTCGGCGGCGGGCTGCGATCCGGGAACGAGCGTCGAGAGTTGGAAGAAGTCGCGGCCGTTCAGCGGCAGATCCACCATCTTGCGGTTGTCGATGACCGTGCCTACCGTCGACGTATAGCCGTCGACGAGCGGCGCGGGCGCGCGCACGACGACCTCTTCGCTGATTGGCCCGAGCTCGAGGGTGATACCGACGAAGGCGCGTTGGTTGACGAGGAGCGCAATGCCTTCTCGCACGGCGGGCCGATAGCCTGGCAACTCGGCCGCGACGCGGTACTCGCCGGGAGCGAGTGACGCGACCTCGAAGTTGCCCTCCGGACCAGTGGACGTGACACGTTCGAATCCCGTCCGCTCGTTCACGACGCGCACCACGACGCCGGGCAGCACGCCGCCGGTGGCGTCGACGACGGTCCCGAGGATGGTGCCGGTCGACGTCTGTGCCGTCACCGCGCGCGCGAGCAGGAGGATCAGCGTCGCGGCTGCGGCTACCGAGCGGAACACATCACTCGTACATGCCAAGGCGGCAACCTGGAGAAGCACGGGTCGCGGAAACGCTAACACGAAAACGGCGGCTCAATCTGTCGCGCGCAACCGTTGGCGAAACCAGATCGCCAGCGCTTCGGCTTCGATGGCGCCTCGCGCGACCTCCAGCGTCAGTGCCTCGAGCTCTTCGTCACTCGCCATCAGCGCGTGACCGTTCCGTTCCAGGAAATACTCGGCGATCGCCGCGCCAATCCGCTTGTTGCCGTCGACGAACGGATGATTGAGCACCAGCGAGTGCATCGGCGCGGCAGCTTTGGCCGCGATGTCCGGGTACAGGTCTTCGCCGCCAAATGTCATCGCAGGCCTCGCCACCGCTGACTCCAACAACGCGCGATCGCGGAGCGCGGTCGCTCCGCCAAAATGATCCACCAGACTTTTGTGCAGGGCGAGAACTTGTTCGATGGACAGGTAGACGATCACTTCGCCAACTCGCGATAGAGCTTTGCACGGCGCTTGAGGAGATCATCCGCGAGTTGCTTGAATCGCTTGGTAACTTTGCCGTCCTCGAAATAGAGCACCCCAGGCCGAATCGTGATCACGCCGGATTGCGGGTGCACCGACACGTCGATGTCGTCTCCTGCCTTCAGCTTGAATGTGTCGACGATGTCGCGTGGAAGAGTCACCGCCAGTGATGAGCCGGTCTTGACAATCTTGCGGGTCATATACTGATTCTATCAGTATTCACCTGCGCCCGGACCGGGGGGCGTCGTTTGGTATAGATTCAGCGCGTTTGACCGCAGGAGAACTCACATGGCGAAGATCACGCGCGGGGAATTTCTCGGATTCGGCGCCGCGCTGGCAGGCGCCGGGACGATCGCGCAGAGCGGTATTGAATGGCTCGGTGGCGACGAGGTACAGCAGCCGTCCACACCGTCGGGTGCCGGTCCGGGCGTCGAGGCCGACATGATCGTCGTCAACGCGCGCGTCTATACGGTTGATGCGGCGCAGCCGCGAGCCGAAGCGTTCGCGATCAAGAACGGCCGGTTCATCGCCGTGGGTTCGACGGCCGACATTCGCAATCTGGCGACGCCGCGCACGCGCGTGATCGACGCTCAGGCGGCCACCGTCACGCCGGGCTTCATGGATTGCCACTCGCACGCGGGCGGCGTCGAGGAGCTTTACGGCGTCAACGGCAATCTCTCGAAGTTGCGCGAGCTGCAGGCCGCCATCAGGAAGAAGATTGAATCCACGCCGCCGGGCTATTGGGTCGACGTGACGATGTTCGATGACACGAAGCTCGATGCGCCGCTCACGCGCCGTGAGCTCGACGAAGTGGCGCCGGACAACCCGGTCGCGGTGAATCATCGCGGCGGTCATACGAGTTGGTACAACAGCAAGGCGCTGGAGCTTGCCGGAATCACCAGGAACACACCCGACCCTGACAACGGCCGATTCTTTCGTGGACGCGACGGCGAGCTCACGGGCCGCGTGGCCGAACTGGCGCGAAATGTCTTCAACGGGAAGGGCAAACGCGAAACCTTCTCACCCGAGCAACAGCGCGAGCGCGGGCGTAACGGCATGCGTCACATCTCGCAGCAGATGACCGCGGCCGGTCTCACGACGGTCCACGATGCGGGCGCGAACCGCTCGAAGATTCTGGCGTTCGAAGACGCGTACAAAAACGGTGAGCTCCGTCACCGCGCCTACTTCCTGGTTCGCGGCGCAGACGCGTTCAACGGCTTCAAGGCGGCTGGCCTTTACACCAACTTTGGAAATGAATGGGTGCGGCTTGGGGGCGTGAAGTTCGTCGCCGATGGATCCGCGTCAGAACGCACGATGCGCATGAGCACCCCCTACGTGGGCACGAGCGACTACGGCATCTTGACGATGACCCAGCAGGAGATTGACGAGGCCGTCGAGGATGCGCACGCGCACGATTTCCGCGTGGCGATTCACGCCAACGGCGATGTCACCATCGACATGGTGCTGAAAGCATACGAAAAGGCGCTGGCGAAGCGTCCCGATCCCAATCGCCGGCACCGCATCGAGCACTGCACTCTCATCAACCCGGATCTCCTCAAGCGCATCAAAGCGAACGGAGTCATTCCCACGCCGTTCTGGACCTACGTTTACTACCACGGAGAAAAATGGGATCAGTACGGCGACGAGAAGCTGCGTTGGATGTTCGCGCACAAGTCGTTTCTCGATTACGGCATCACGGTGCCAGGCGCCTCCGATTACATGCCGGGTCCGTACGAGCCGCTCATGGCCATTCAAAGCATGGTGACGCGCAAGGATTACCGCGGCAAAGTCTGGGGAGAGAACCAGAAGGTCAGCGTGGACGAGGCGCTGAAGATTGCCACCGCCAACGGCGCGTGGGCGTCTTACGAAGAGGATGTGAAAGGCACGATTTCGCCCGGGAAGTACGCCGACTTCGTGATGCTCGAGAAAGATCCGCACGACGTGAATCCCGACACCATCAAGGACATCAAAGTGATGCGGACCGTCGTCGGGGGCAAAGTGGTGCATGAAGCCTAATCAGACTTCGGGCAGCCTCAGAAAATCACGTAGCACAGCGCGGCACCCACGATCGCCATCGAAAGTCCCCACGCGAGCAGCTTGTTGAACAAGTCGCGCGTTTCCTCGGGCGGTGCGCCCGCCAGGCACAGCGCACCAATCGTCGACAGCGGCGATACATCGACGACATGGCCGCCGATGTTCATGGACGAGGCAATCGCCAGCGCGCTGGCGCCAGGCAGCGCCGCCGCAAGACCCGGCACCATGGGCAGAAACGCGGGCAGCACGACGCCGGAGGTGCTGCTGTAAACCGACACCAGACCCGTCAGCAACGCAATGATGAACGTCACCGTCTTCGCAGACGCGACTTTCGCGACGAGCGACACGAGCAAGTTGATGCCTTGTGCGCGCTCGACGAGCGCGATGAGGACGGTGACGCCGCACACCATCACGATCACACGCCACGGCATGCGCTTGATGGCCTCACCGTCGTCGGCCGATTTCGAGAGGACGAGAATCACCGCTCCGACGAAAGCGCCCATCCCAACGTTGATCTGCGCGAGCACGACACTCAGGATGAGCGTGGCGATGACGCCGATCGTCATCCAGTGCCGCAGCTTGAACACTCCGTCCGATCCGTCTTCGAGCTCGGGCACCGCGACAGACCCGGTGCCAAAGAGCTTGAGTCCCCCGAAAAGCGCGTAGCCGCCGAACGCCAGCGTGGCGTGCGCGGCGAGGTTGTACAGATACGTTTGCCATTCGAGACCTGGTAACCCGTTACGCGCCATCAGTCCGTCCACGATGATGCCTGTCGGAGCAAACGGTGAGAGCGCGCCTGCGTTGGCGCCGTTGCCGACCATAATCGCCATCAGAAAGAGCGGGATGTCAGATCGCGTCGCGGTGGCCATTGCCAGCGGCGCCATCAGCGCCGCCGTCGAGATGTTTCCCGGGCCCATCGACGACAAAGCCGCCGCAAGCAGAAAGAACATCACGGGGATGACGCCGCGGTTCCCGCGGCAGATGTGAACGGCATGATGCGTGATGCGCTCGAGCGTGCCGTTGCTCTGCGCCAGCGCAAACAGGAGCGTCACGCCGGTGAGCGTCAGGAAAAGCTGGCTCGGGAACCCCGCCATCACGGTATTGACCGGCAGCGCCCCGATGTAGACGCCCACAATCCACGCCAGCGCCACCGCCAGCACGCCCACGTTGAGCCGACTGACACAGCTCACGAGTACCGCCAAAGCCAGGGCGCAAACAGAGATGACGGCGAGATTCATGCGGGCTCCGACATGAGAGACCAAAGGAGCTCGGCCGCGTGCATGGCGCGAACGCCCGTGAAGTCGGCAACCTGGTGACGGCACGAAACGCCGCTTGCCACCAGCACGTCGTCAGGTCCCAGTTGACGCGCGGCCGGCAACAACCGGCGTTCGCCGACCGCACGCGAGACGTCGAAATGCTCGCGTGCGTAACCAAAGGAGCCGGCCATCCCGCAGCAACCCGCGTCGAGATCGACGACTGTCGCGTCCGGCACCCGATTCAGCAGCGCTCTGGCAGAAGCGACCTTGCCCATCGATTTCTGATGACAGTGGCCGTGCAGCAGTATGCGCGACGGGCCGCGATGGAGATCGAGTCGCGCGCGGCCGGCCTGACATTGCTGCTCCAGAAACTCCTCGAAGAGCAGTGCGCGCTCTGCGACGAGTCGAGCTTTCTGCTGACGTTCGTCTCTCAAGAGCGCCGGCACATCTTCGCGAATTGCTGACAGGCAACTCGGCTCAAAAAACAACAGCGGCTCGCCGCGTGCCGCGAGTGGAAACAATCGATCCGTGTTGAGCGCCGCATGCCGGCACGCCGCATCCAGCAAACCTTGCGAGATCAGGGGACGTCCACAGCAGACGTTCGACCCGAGATCGACCCCGAAGCCCAAACGCGTGAGCACGTTGGCGCCTGCCATGCCGACGTCGGGATTGTAGTAATTCGTGAACGTGTCGTTGAAGATCGTCACTCTCGCGCCCGCTGCACCTGCGCGCGCGCGAAACTGGCGCTCAAAGGTTCGTCGCGACCATCGAGGAGGCCGGCGGCGTTTGTCGATTCCGAGCACCGCGTCGTTGATCCAGCGCGCCACCGCGCTCCGAGCAAGAACGTTGGACACTGGCGCCAGGGCACTGCCCCACGCCGCGATGCGGTGTACGTTGCCGAGGACGCGCGCGCGAAGCGGTGTGCCGCGCCGCCGCCAGTAATCGGCCAGAAACTCGCTCTTGAATCGCGCGACGTCGACGCCAACAGGGCACTCGGCCTTGCATGCTCGACACTCCAGACATAAATCGAGCACCGAGTGAACGCCTTCTTCGCCCAGCCCCGCCTCTCGCAGCTCGCCCGACATCGCGAGACGCAGCGCGTTCGCGCGACCGCGCGTCGAGTGTGCTTCCTCCCGTGTCGCCATGAACGATGGACACATGGTGCCGTCCAACGTCTTGCGGCAGACGCCAAGGCCGCTGCACATCTCAACCGCGCCCGCCAGGCCGCCGTACTCCGTGTAATCGAAATACGTGACGGGCTTGCGCGTTTGATATGCCGTTCCGTACCGCAGGTTCGACGTGAGGGGCGGCGCGTCGACGATTTTGCCTGGGTTGAGAATCCCATGAGGATCGAACGTCTGCTTGATGCTGCGGAAGGCCGCATACAGCTCGGGCCCGAACATCTGCTCCATGAAAGGGCTTCGCACCAGACCGTCGCCGTGCTCGCCAGACAACGCGCCGCCGAACTCGAGCACGAGATCTGCGCTGCCGCGCGCAATGGCTTCGAACTGACGGATACCGCCTTCGGTCTTGAGATTGACCACGGGACGAACGTGCAGGCACCCGACCGAGGCGTGAGCATACACGCCGGCATCGGTGCCGTGGCGGCGAACGAGCGCAAGAAAGCGCTCGATGTAATCCCGGAGCCTTTCCGGCGCGACGGCCGTATCTTCGACGAACGACAGCGACTTGGCATCGCCCTTCATGGCCATCGAGAGTCCCAGCGCAGCCTCGCGCAGCGACCAAATCGATGCTTGCGCCGCGGCGTCCAACGCGTGGTGATAGCGATAGCCGAGGCGCCGCTCGACGAGCTCTCGTTCGAGTGCCAGGAGACGGGACGGCAGATCCTCGGCGCGATCGGCATAGAACTCGACGCAAAGAAGCGCCGCAGGGTCACCTTCAATGAAAGTCTGTCGGAGCCGATCGAGCGCGGGGCTTTGCCGCGTGTGATCGAGGATGAATCGATCCATGACTTCTACGGCCGACGGATGATGCGCAAGGACGACGGGCGCCGCCTGGAGCGCCTCGAGAAGGTCGCTGAATTGAATGGCGAGCACAGCCTTCGCCTCCGGCAGCGGCACGAGCGAGAGCTTCGCTTCGACGACAACGCCCAGGGTTCCTTCGGAGCCGACGATCAGCTTTGACAGGTTGACCGGTTGATCCGGCCGAACAAAAGCATCGAGGTTGTACCCAGCAACACGTCGAAGCACTTTCGGAAAGCGGCTCTCGATCTGCTCCGCGCACTCCTGTGCAATGCGACGAACCTCGCGATAACAGACTGCTTCGAGTGAATCCCCTCTCGATCGTGCATCCGCTTCCGCTGCAGAGAGCTCACGAAAGTGCGCGATGGAACCGTCCGACAGCACCACGTGCTGCTCGAGCACGTGATCGATTGTCTTGCCGTACAGAACCGATCGGGCACCCGACGAGTTGTTGGCCATCATTCCGCCCACGCTCGCGCGACTCGCGGTGGAGATGTCGGGCGCAAAACGAAGACCGTGCTCGCGAAGCGCGTCGTTGAGCGCGTCGAGGACAATTCCAGGCTCGACGCGTGCCCAACGTTCGGGAACGTTGACTTCGAGCAGGCGATTGAAATATTTCGACGTATCCACCACCAGGCCGTTGCCGATTGCCTGACCCGCCTGCGACGTCCCTCCTCCGCGCATCGTCAAGGAACAGTTGTATTGCCGGCACAGATTCACGACACGCACGATATCGTCGCGTGACTTCACGACGACCACGCCCAGCGGCTTGATCTGGTAAACGCTGGCGTCGGTTGAGTACAGGGCACGCGAGACGTCGTCGAAACGCACCTCGCCTGCAATCTGCCGTGCGAGCGCGCGACGGAGAGATTCGCGATCGATAGCTGCGTCGATCCGCGCTGTATCTGCGGCTATCTGCGGCGTATCTGTGCCTATCTGCGGTTTATCTGCGGTTATCTGCGGCCTATCTCTGTGTATCTGCGGTCTATCTGTGCCCATCTGTGGCCTACGGCGGTGGCGCTCAGCGTCCGCTGAACCGCGGCGAACGCTTTTCCAGAAACGCGGCCACGCCCTCGCGAAAGTCGTTGCTCGCGTAGCAGGCCCTGATGAGGTCGTCAGCCTCAGTCGCTGGCAGCCGCCGGTGCTGCGCAATTCGACGCAGCGCTTCCTTGGTGGACCGAACCGTGAGCGGCGCCTGCGCCGCGATTATGCCGGCGAGATCGGCGACGACGGCATCGAGCGCGGCGGGATCCGCCACTCGGGTGATCAATCCAAGCGTCGCCGCTTCGGAGGCATCGAGCATGCGGCCCGTCAGGAGGAGCTCTTTGGTTCGAGCGGCGCCGATATAGTCGATGAGGCGCGCATAATTGGCGGCTGAGAGACAGTTGCCGAGTGTGCGTCCAATCGGCATCCCGAATTGGGCGTTGGGCGTGCAGACGCGAAGATCACATGCAAGCGCAATGGCAAACCCGCCGCCTGCCGCGATGCCTTGCACCTGCGCGATGGTCGGGACACTGACGCGTTCGATGCGATCGATGACCGCATCGAGCCGATGCTCATAGGCGACGCCGTCCTCGCCGGTGGAAAACGTCGTGAACTGTCGGATATCCGTGCCGGCAGCAAACGCGTCGCCGTGCGATCGGATGATGAAGACAGAGATGTCAGGCGTCGCATCAACCGATTCGCACGCCTGCACGAGCGTCTCGTACATGGCCCACGTCAGCGCGTTCTTCTGCTCGGGCCGCTGGAATGTCAGGTAGGCAATGCGATCGTCGGACGTGAACTGGGCTTCAGGGATAGACATGACAACACGTCAAACCGCGCTCGCCGGGATTCGCGTGCTGGATGTCACGCAGGTGATGGCCGGGCCCTTTTGCGCGATGCAACTATGCGACATGGGCGCGGACGTAATCAAGGTGGAGCCGCCTCAAGGGGATTCCACGCGCCGCATGCCGGGCGCGATTGGCAGCGACAGCCCCGGGTTCAATGCGCTGAATCGCGGCAAACGCGGCATTGTCCTCGATCTGAAGAGTGCCGGGGGCCAACGGGTTTTTCGGCGATTGCTGCAGCGCACCGATATCGTGATTGAGAATTATCGTCCAGGCGTGATGCGCGAATTCGGCCTCGATTACGGGTCGCTCTCGGGTGACTATCCGGCGCTCATTTACGCGTCGATTTCCGGGTACGGCCAGACGGGACCCGATCGCGAAAAGGGCGGGTTCGATCTCATTGCGCAAGGCGTGTCAGGTCTGATGTCCGTTACCGGCGAGCCGGGCGGGCCGCCGATGAAAGTCGGCGTGCCGCTGACTGACCTTGGCGCCGCGCTGTTCGCGCTCAGCGCCATCCTCGCCGCCTTGCACTACCGCAGTCGAACCGGCCGCGGCCAGCATGTCGATACATCTCTGATCGAAGCCGGTTTGGCACTGTCGGTGTGGGAATCGGCCCAGTATTTTTCCGAAGGCGTGACGCCCGAGCCCATGGGATCGGCGCACAGAATGCTCGCGCCTTACCAAGCCATCCGCTGCTCCGATGGCTACATCACGCTGGGCGCGGGGAGCGACCGTCTGTTCGAGCGTCTGACGAAAGTGCTCGGGCGTCCGGACTGGACACAGGACCCGAGCTTCGCGACAGTAGCCGGACGCGTTCGGCACCGGGTCGATCTGGTTGCCCGGATCGAGGCACTTACCGTTAGCCACCCGCGCGCCGTTTGGATCCACCGGCTCGAGGCGGCCGGGGTTCCGTGCGGGCCGATCAACACGTACGCAGAAGCGTTTGCGGATCCGCAGGTGCAGGCGCGCGAGATGGTGATCGACATCCAGCATCCAACGCTCGGCGATCTGCGCGTTGCCGGGTCGCCGATGAAAATGTCCGAGACACCACCCGTCGTGAATCGCAGGGCACCGCTCCTCGGCGAGCACACCCGCGAGGTGTTGCAAGAAGTTGGCTATAACGACGACGAAATCGCCCTTATAATCGCGCCGAGAGCATGAGCGACCGAAAGTACCGGCAGCGCGGGTATCAGGACGATGACCGCGGACGTCAGCGTCCGGCGCGACCGCCGGGCACACCTGAGGGTCAGCCGCAGCGACGGCCCGAACGGGAGCCGGGTGCGCCCGCCGGCGCGCGCCGCATCTCGTCGGAAGGCGCGAAAAATCCCAACATGCCGGGTTACCGGCAGGTCGCGCGTTGCTCGCGCTGCGGCACTATTGTCGATGGCAGCATCTATTCGCGAAGCAAGTGCGCCAAATGCAATCAGGATCTGCGATCGTGCGCACAGTGCGTGCATTTCGATCCCAGCGCACGCTTCGAATGCACACAGCCGATTGCCGCACGCATTTCGCCAAAGGACGCTGCCAACGAGTGTCAGTTTTTTTCCGCGCGTACGACGTGGGAGCGCGAAACCTCATCGGCGACGGCCAGCGCCGCAACCGAACCCTCCGGTGCACGAAAAGCGTTCGACGATTTGTTCAAGTTCTAGACATTTTCCGCGTTTTCACTGCGCCCCTATCGTTACTTCCTCATTCCACACATCTTCGCGTCGTCACTTCTACATCCCCCATCGGCGGATCAACAGACTTACAATTGACTAATGGCCCTGCTGTCGGCTCAGGACGAACAAGTACTCAAGCAACACCTCTCCGCGATTGAAAAACCCGTCACGCTGATGCTGTTCACGCAAACCATTGGCGGCTCCGAGAGCGGTCCCGTCGCGCGGCAGGTGCTCGACGAAATTGCGCGTCTCAACGAAAAGATTTCGGTTGTTGACAAGAACTTCATCCTCGATCTCGACGATCGTCAGAAGTACGGGATCGACAAGTCACCCGCCATCATTGTGCTCTCAGGCGGCGAGGACACGCGCATGCGCTTTTTCGGCGCACCGACCGGCTACGAATTCGTGCCGCTGGTCGAAGCCGTACTGCTTGCTGGAACGGGCAACGTCGAACTCCAGGACGACACTTTGAAGCTTCTCGCGACGGTCGATAAGCCGATGCACCTGCAGGTGTTCTCCACGCCGACGTGACCGCACTGCCCCAGGGCGGTCGTCCTGGCGCAGAAGATGGCGTTTGCCAATCCACTCATCACTGCGTCGTCGATTGAGGCAACAGAATTCATGGATCTCACGCGGCGCTATCGCGTGACCGGCGTGCCAAAGACGATCGTGAACGAGAGCGTGGAAATTCTCGGCGCATTGCCGGAAGAGATGTTCGTGCGAGCCGCGCTGCAACTGCCGGACCTCGACACGCGCGACGATCAGACGGCACACGTCGATCCGGTCTGATCGCCGGCGTCGAGTCATTCCGAAGCAGGAAGCCATCCTCGACGACTGTGGAAGACAAATCGAGTGTCCTCCGGAATCTGCGCCGCAGGCATCGATGGATGAAGCGGATCACCAGGCAAGGTCAATATCTTGTGCTCGCCGTATTCGATGAGCACGGGTTGTATGCGCACGATCGGATGTCCGCGCGCCCACGCGAGAGCAGCATCGATCGAACCAAACTGCCGCAGTTCCTTGAGTGTCGTCCACGTCGGCGGCGGCAGCATGATCTCGCCGGCGCGTGCGCGTTCGATCGTATCTGCGGGCGTCAACCAGGCGAGCGCAGTCGCTTCACTTGCATCGTGCCGCGCCTCCTGATCGGCGGGCATCATCGTGATGAAAAACCTGGTGTCATATCGACGCCGCTCGCTCTCGGGCGTCACCCAATGCGCGAACGGAATCAGATCGTCGATTGAGACGCTGACATTTGCTTCTTCCGCCAGCTCACGAATCGCGGCGACACGAAATGACAGCTCTTCGCGATAGGTGAGGTCGACGAAGCGCGATTCTTCCGTCTCGGATCGGCCGGCTGCTGCCGCATGCGCGCGATCCTCGTTGTCGAGGCGGCCACCAGGAAACACAAACGCGCCCGCCATGAAGGCTACGGTGTCACTGCGGCGCACGAGGAGGACCTCGACCGGCGTGGTCGCAGAGCGCCGTATGACCACCACGGTCGACGCAGGCCGTGGCTCAACAATATCCATCCCTTAAAAGCATAGCGTTGACCACAACGTTCGCTGGCACACGTCTTGGTTTCTTTTTGTGTTCGCAGGAGGTCATTATGTTCAGACGGGTCGCCCTTGTTGGCGCGCTGACCTTTGCATTGTCCGGCGTCGCTGCGACACCCGCGTTTGCAAAACCCACGCTTGGTGATTGGCAGAAGGCGCATGTCGAGAAGCCGGAGAAACCCAAACCGGCGAAGCTGTACGAGCCGAAACCGGAGAAGCCGAAACCCAAACCGGAGAAGCTCTACAAACCGGAACCGCCGAAGCCGCACGAACCGAAGCCCGCGAAGTTCCACAAGCCGCCACCTGCAAAGCCGTATAAGGCAAAGCCAGCGAAGCTGTACAAGCCAGAGCCTCCCAAACCCAAGCTGGCGAAACTATACAAATCGGAACCCCCCAAACCGTACAAACCCAAACCCAATTGGCACTGGAACTCGAAAGAGCGCGCCCGATACGCGCCGGTGCTCGGGGGCATGTCGCTCGAACAGGCTTCAGTGGGATTCCGCTCGCGCGGTCAGTTCATGAAAGCGCTGAACGCGTCGCGGACGCATCATGTGTCGTTCGCGCAGCTCAGATATCTGATGGTGGACAGGAGAATGTCACTCGGGCGCGCGCTGAAAACGCTTCGCCACAAAGCGTGATCATGTGTGCGCGTTCGTTGCTCTGTGATCGCGTTTCGATGGCTTCGACTGCTGGCGTCCGAGCGTAACGACCGTCTCGAGGTGCGTCGTGTGTGGAAACATATCGACCGGCTGCACACGGCGCACGTCGTATCCCGCATCGACAATACTCGGAAGCTCCGCGGCCAGCGCCTCGGGATTGCACGAGACGTAAATCACCGTTTCAGGTGCGATGTCCCCGAATACTCGATCGAGCACACGTATAGGGCATCCAGCGCGAGGCGGGTCGAGAATGGCCGCGTCCACATCGCGTGATTTGAACCGATCGAGTGCGTCCTCCACGCGACTCCGGATGAACCGTACGCGTTTCGACAGACGGTTCAACCGGACGTTGGCTTCACCATCTTCAACCGCTTGCGCGCTTTCTTCGATTGCCTTGACCAGGTGGCCGCGCGCGGCGAGCGGCAGCGCAAACAGGCCGCTGCCAGCGTAGAGATCCGCGACGTGTCGAGGCGGGGCGCCAATCTGTTCGACAACCAGATCGACGAGCGTCGCCGCGACCAGTGCGTTTGTCTGAAAAAACGAGATTGGCGACACCAGGAACGTAATGCCGCCGACTCGTTCGCGAACGTGCGCGGGACCGTCGAGCCGCATGGTGTGACGTCCCACCATGAACGGTCCAGGCTCGTCGTGCACATTCAAGAGAAAACCTGTCGGACGTTCTGGTCCGGCGAGAAACTTGCGAATGGGCGCGCGCAGTGCCTTGTCGTTACGTGTCACGACCAGCATGGCGACGGCTTCACGATCATCGATCGTCGTACGGATGACGAGATGTCGCACGACACCACGCAAATCGCCGCCGGCTGCCGGAATGCGCGCGCGCGCGAGGTGCTCGCGCAGCGCAAACGCAATTCTGTTGGCGCGATCGGTATGCACCGGGCACTCGACGATGGGGACGATGTTGTTGGATCGGGCGGCGTAGTGGCCGATCGCGAGCTCGCCACTCTTGCTCATCCCGAACGCGCAGGAGATCCGCGAGCAACTGCTCTTTCCGCGCGAGCTGCTCGGCATAGGCGAGATTCTGCCAGTCACAGCCGCCGCAGGGCCCAAAATGCCGACAAAGTGGCTGCGCCACCGGAATTACAGCGATCTATCGCACGTCGAGGAGCTCGATATCGAACAGCAAGGTCGCGTTCGGTGGAATGACGCCGCCGGCGCCGTTCTCGCCGTAGGCCATCGCAGGTGGAATTGTCAATTGACGGCTGCCACCCACCTTCATGCCTTGGACGCCTTCATCCCAGCCCGGGATGACTTCGCCGGCGCCGACGTGGAACTCGAACGGCTCGTTCCGGTCACGTGAGCTGTCAAACCTCTTCCCCTTGTGATCGGCGGTCTTGGGGTCGTACAGCCAGCCGGTGTAATGCACCCGGACAGCCGAGCCCTTGCGCGCCTCGGCCCCTGTTCCAACCGTGGTGTCAGTTTTCTGCAGCGGCGTCACTCCAGACCCCGAGGAACAGGAGATGCAAAACAAACCGCCCAGGAGCAAGGCAATTGCAGTTGGCCGTTTCACGCCCGGAAAAAGTATCACAGTTCGCATTGAGCTCGTGAAATTGGGCGGCCCGACCCTCGGGCACCCAAAACCTACGAATTCTCGTCGCCAGGCGTCGAGGCCGCGGAAGTCCCTTACGATTTCTCGTGACGCATTACTACGAATAATCGTAGTATTCGTGCGTGCACCTAGCCCTCTCTTCGATTCTGCGAGCAGTCGCTTCAGCCGCCTCGACTTCTATGCTGGCTGAAAGAGTCACCGGTGGTATGGCGGCTTCACGGTCGGTGGCGCTCGCTCGCCTCTGGTTTCAGTCCCCGGACGACGAGGACGGCAGGGCATTGCAGCTCTACGCGAGTGCGGGCACGCCGAGTGGTGGCGGAAGCTATGAGCGCTTGGACGGAGAGTTTCGGCAGATGGCCATCAGCGAGTCCAGAATTGCGGAGATTGCCACCACCGGCGTCGCGTTGGTCGTTCGGGGACTCCGCGGAGACGAGAATTGGCTGATCAACCCGGAATGGGTTGCGCGACAGGGCGTTCGCGCGTTCATCGGTCTGCCGCTGATAGACGATGCAGGCGTCGTTGGCGTGCTGGCGATCTTCGACCGCGAGATTCCTGACGATCGCATTCTTTCAGAGCTCGCGCTCGTGGTTGACGTCGCCGCCGCGCGAGTTCCCGATCTCCGCGCCCGCAGACCTCCGTCCCCGTTAGCGACCTCCATCCCTTCCGGCGGGGACGGAGGTCTCTGGGAGGGACGGAGGTCGCCCGTCACGCGCGCGGAGTTTCGCCGGCTCGAGAGAGGGAACATCGAGGCCGCACTCGCGCAGACTCAGGGTCGCGTCTTTGGCGAGACGGGAGTCGCAGTGCTGCTGGGGATGAAGCCGACAACTCTGGCCTCCAGAATCAAAGCGCTCGGCATCAACCGCAGATGACTCGAGCAAAACGACACGCCTCTATTTGACGGTTAACGGATCCCGGTGCGGTGCTCCTGGATTTGATACCGCAGGAACACATGGATCGCGGCCAGCGCTTCACGGTTGGTAGTGACGATCCGCACGCGACCACCCATCGTGGTCTCCTCGAACGAGTACGTGACCATCGTCGTCAGCCGTTGCAGCGCGGCAACCCCGGGTGGGACTTCGGCGTGTGTGGCAAACGGTGTCTCGAAGTTGCCCTCAGCGAATGCCGCGGCGATCTGCCGCAGGTGAAGGCGAATCGCCTCGCGATTCGTGTGGTCCGAAGGATCGCGTACATCCACTTGAATGACCCCACCCTGCGTTGTCACGCGGAAGTGATGCGTGACCTTGTCCTGATCGAAGCCCATGGCGGCCGCGCCGCGTTTTTTCAAGTCGTCTTCCTTGCGCATCTGCGACATGTGGTCTTCGTGTGTCATTCCCGGCGGCATCGCGGCATGCTGCGCCGCTCCGGCGATTGATGCGTCGAACGTGAGCAACAGCGCCAGGACGATGATCGAACGAGCGTGTGTGTTCATGCATCGAGCCTAAACCTTCGAGTCGACTGCAAGGTCAAGCCCGAAGTACCATCGCGATCGTGAGTGCTCTTCTTTCAATCGGCGAAGTGGCCGCGGCTGCCGGGGTGAAGACCGGCACCATTCGCTACTACGAGCAGATGGGCCTCGTTCCAAACGCCGCGCGCACGCCGGCGGGATATCGTCAATATCCACCGGACGTGGTTCACCGCCTCAAAGTAATTCGCAACGCGCAGCGGTTCGGGTTTGCCCTCCGCGACATCGCTGACTTCTTCCGCGTGCGTGCCGCGGGCCGGAAACCGTGCGAGCGAGTGCGCGCGGCCGCCGAGCGGATGGTCACCGCTGTGGACGTGGAGATCAGCGAACTGATCGCCAGGCGGCAGCAGATGCTTGACACGCTGCAACTCTGGGATCGCCTGCTCGAGCAGGCGCCCGGCGGCAGCCGCGCGTACCTGCTTGAAGCGCTCGGCGAGTCTGTTCGAGCGCGGCGACGCCGCGCGCCGTCACGTGGTTCACGTTGAAGCAGGAACTCGAACTCGTGGGTCCGGGCGCGAAAGACCGTGGCTCTTCGAACACAGGTGGCCGCCGTCAGCCGATGATCGTGAGGGTGCCGCCACTACCAACCGCGCTCGTGAGCTCGCCGAGTCCGTGGGGCACGACGATGCACCGCGCGCAGCGACAGGGTGGCCAATCGTGGATGAAACAGCCGCCGGCGCCACTGCCCTGTGCGCAGCTCCTGCTGCTTTTCCCACGCCGCGACGTGGTCCGGGGTCGATCGCGTCAACACGTGGACGAGGCGCCCCCCGGCGACGCCCGTCAGCGTGCCGATCCGGAATGCGTAGCGTAGGTGGCCCATTTACTGGCGGAGGGAGAGGGATTCGAACCCCCGGTACGGTTTCCCGTACAGTGGTTTTCAAGACCACCTGTTTCAACCACTCACACATCCCTCCGACGGCCATTTTATTCGGAAAGCTGCGCGTTGCCAGTCCGCCACAGCGTTTGCGTCGGGTTCGACCGAGACCAGCGCCGTGGAGGACGTGGATCGCGCCACTCGACTCACCTGGCCAAGTTGACAATCAGCTGATTGTCGACGGGCTCACTGCCTGGGCTCGATGACTTCCCGTCCGTTCATGAACGACCGCAGCGCCTCTGGAATCACCACCGAACCATCGCGCTGCTGGTTGTTTTCGAGAATGGCGATCAGCGTGCGTCCCACGGCTAGGCCGCTGCCGTTGAGCGTGTGTACGAAATCTGCCTTGCCTGTCCCCTCCGGCCGGAATTTGATACTCGCGCGGCGCGCCTGAAACGCCTCGCAGTTGGAGCACGAGGAGATCTCCCGATACGCGTTTTGACTCGGCAGCCACACCTCGATGTCGTACGTCTTGGCCGATGAAAAGCCGGTGTCTCCCGTGCACAGGAGCACCGTGCGATGCGGCAAATCGAGTTTCTGCAGAATGCGTTCGGCGTCGGCCGTCAGGCCCTCGAGCTCGTCGTACGATGTCGCTGGTGCGCTGAATTTGACGAGCTCCACTTTGTCGAACTGATGTTGTCGAATGAGACCGCGAACGTCGGCGCCGTGCGAGCCCGCTTCGCTCCGAAAGCACGGCGTGTAGGCCGTGTATTTCAGCGGCAGCGTTCGACCGTCCAGAATCTCTGCTCGATGGAGATTCGTCAGCGGGACTTCCGCTGTAGGAATCAGATAGAGATCCCAGTCGCCTCCGATCTTGAACAGATCCTGCTCGAACTTCGGCAACTGTCCCGTCCCGTAGAGCGTCGCCGCGTTGACGAGAAACGGCGGCTCCACTTCGATATACCCGTGCTCCGTTGTGTGCACGTGCAGCATGAAGTTGATGAGCGCGCGTGCGAGTTGCGCGCCCGCTCCCATGAGGACGGCAAAGCGCGCGCCTGAGATCTTCGTCGCGCGCTCGAAGTCGATCACGCCAAGCGCGGGACCCAGATCCCAGTGCGCCTTCGGTTCGAAGCCAAGCGCGCGCGGCTCGCCCCAGCTCCGCACGGCGGCGTTGTCTGCAGCGCTCGCGCCGACAGGCACTGACGCGTGTGGAAGATTCGGGATGGTTGCGAGCAAGCCTCGGCGCTGATGCTCCACTCCATCGAGCTCGTTCTCGATCTGCTTGATCTTCTGCGCACGCTGCTTGTTCGCTTCAAAGATGGGCGTCGCGTCGAGGCCCTGCCGCTTCGCGCGCGCGACTTCGTCGCTCGCCGTGTTCTGTTCGCGCTTCAACCCCTCGAGCTCGGGAATCAAACGCCGCCGACGCGATTCGAGCCCGGCGAGCTCCTCGAGCTCCACGTGCAGGTCGACGCCGCGGGCGCGCAGACGATCGCGCACGAGATCCATGTTGTCGCGAACAAAAGCCGGATCGAGCATCTGTCACCTATTCCCTGATCCCCTGATACCTGATACCTGATACCTGTATGCTATTCCGGATGCCCCCGCCTATTCGGAAGGCTGTGTTTCCGGCGGCTGGACTCGGAACACGCTTTTTGCCAGCGACGAAAGCGCAGCCGAAAGAAATGCTCCCGCTCGTCGACAAGCCCACGATTCAATACGGCGTCGAAGAAGCTGTCGCCTCGGGCGTCACTGATCTCATCCTCGTGACCGGACGCGGAAAAAACGCCATCGAGGATCACTTCGATCGCTCCGCCGAGCTCGAGACGTTTCTCGAAAGTCGCGGCAAACGCGAGCAGCTCGACGAAGTGCGAAAGATTTCGAATCTCATCAACCTCTCCTACGTGCGTCAAGGCGAGCCGCTCGGACTCGGTCACGCCGTGCTGGTGACCAAGTCGCTCGTCGGGAACGAACCGTTCGCCGTGGTGCTTGGCGACGACGTCATCGACGCAGATCCGCCTGCATTGAAGCAGATGATCGATGTGTACGAACGCGTCGGAGGGGAACCCGTTCTTGCCGTCGAGCGCGTGCCGGAATCCGAGGTCTCGAATTACGGGATCGTTGACATTCAACCGGATACCGTGACTGGTTCATTCGACGGCACCGGCCGGCTGGTGCACCGAATCAACGATCTGGTGGAAAAGCCGTCGCGTGCCGAAGCGCCGTCGAACCTCGCGATTATTGGCCGCTACATTCTGACGCCGGATATTTTTGCTGCGCTGGAGGCCACCGCCGCTGATCGCGGAGGCGAAATTCAACTCACGAACGGCCTTCGCCGGCTTCTGCAGCAACGTCCGCTTTATGCGTACGAAGTCCAAGGGGTTCGCCACGATACGGGAAATAAACTCGGCTATTTGAAAGCGACCGTGTACTTCGCGCTCAAGCGACCGGATCTTGCGGAGCCGTTCAGGGAATACCTGGAGAATCTGACAGCGACAACTGTCAAGAGATAGCGACAGGCAGCATGTCGCGAAACATCGCCACGTGACGGGCGAGTTCTCACGAAGTAGAGGGCGGCGGCGGCTTGCTCTGGCTTTTCGATTCCGATTTCGACGACTCGCCTGCTGACTGCGTCTTCGACTCGCCGGCCGAGTCGCTCTTCGATTCGGTCTTCGATCCGCTCTTCGATTCGGATCCGTCCTTCGACGCGCTACCGCCATCACCCGAATCGCCGCCTTTTCCCGCGCGCGCGTAGTCGGTGATGTACCAGCCGGAGCCCTTGAATTGAATGGCGGGCGAAGAAAAGAGCTTCCTCACCACGCCTCCGCATTTCTGGCAACTCTCGACCGGCGGATCGGAGAACTTTTTGATCACTTCGAATCGGTGCCCGCAAACCTCGCATTGGTATTCGTAGAGCGGCATGGGCTTCCTATTCCAGAACCGCGTCCGCCGGCCGGGCACCAAGACCGTTGGGCGCGCTTTGCATCGGTGCCTGGCCGCCGAGCATCAAGCTGCGCAGCGCCCAGAAGGGCGCCGAGCCGTGCGACAACAGGGTGTTGTGAAACGCCCGCAGTGAGGCTTTGCCGCCCTGTTGCTCGTGCCAGTCGTGACGAAGCTTCAGCAGCGCCAGTTTGCCTGCAGTGTAAACGAGATACGTCGGATCGAACGTGCCGCGTTCCGCTTCGCGCCGCGCGCTCGGTTCTTCGAGGAAGGCCTCGTCGCGGAAAAAACGCACGCCCTGCTCCACCGACCAGTCATCGGTGTGCAGACGAATGCCGACGACAAACCGGGCAAGGCGCACCAGTGCTTCGGCGAGTTGTCCCAGCTTGAGCGTGTAATCGCGCCGTCCAAACCCCGCTTCGAGCATCATCTGCTCGCAGTAGTGCGCCCATCCCTCGACATATGACGCCGGCGCGAACAGTGTCGAGCGGCGCACTTTGGAGTCCACGCGTCGCAGATGCTGATAGTGCAGGTAATGGCCTGGGAACACCTCGTGAATGGAGATCGTCCACAGCGTCGGGATATTGAAATCGCGCAGATGTTCGAGCTGCCGCTCACGCGGCCAGCTCGGATCCGCGTCGGTGAGGTAATACACCGCACGCGATGCCCGCGGCTCAAATGGCCCTGGCGTCCACATGCTCGCAAACGACCAGCGGAAAAACTCGGGCGTCGGCGCCACTTCCACACTCGCCGCTTCGGGCAGCGTGACGATCGAGTTGCGCTCGAGAAACGTTCTCAGCTCGCCGAGCTGCTCACGTGCGGTCGACAGGAGCTCTCCCGGTTGTGGATGAGACTTCTCCTTGGCCCGTCTCCACGATTCGATCGGATCGCCGCCGTTCAAGCGGCCGGCGATGGAGCGGAACTCCTCCTGCGTCGCACGCAGCTCTCGCTCGGCAATCGCGAGCAGACGGTCGACCGGCAGCGCGATGCCCTCGTCGAGTCGGAGCTTCTGCTCGAACCGCTCTTTCCCGAGCCTGAACGATGCCTTCGCGCGTGGGCGAATGTCGTTCTCGAGATACTCGACGTAGCTGCCAATCGACTGCACCGCTTCGACAGAGGCATCGGCGAGATCGCCAAGCAGATGCAGGTCGTCGACCGTGGAAAACGCGCGCGGCAGATCGGCATCGATGAACGTCATGAGGCCGCGAAGCGTCTCGAGGCCCACCTTCACGAAGATGGCGGGCGGCTCCTTGATGTTTTCGCGGGCCTGCTCGAACTCGAAGACTCTCGCGCGGATATTGGAGGAAACGATCGCGTGTTCGACACGCTCGACGTCCGGCAGGTTCTCGACAGGAATGGCGTCCAGCCGACGGGCAAATCCGGCAAGAGCGCTCAGATGCGTGTCAACGGCAGGCTTTCGAAAGTCCTCCAGAAGATCATCGTGGAGGTGAACGCCGTCCATCGTCGCGCTAGTGGGATGCGCCTCGTACAGGTAATTTAGATAATCGTCGATAAAATGTGGAAGTGGCTCGGCCGCTTGCATCAATTTCAGGCCCCGGCTTCAATGACGTGACCAGCCCCGTTTCACGAGAGGCTCTCATGCGGCTGGACGTTCGGCCGAGTTGCCCCGGCAAAGTGAGCGCCAGCGCGCGGTGGGCGATCCCTCAATCCTACCTTAAAATTCCGTCGTGACCTCACCCGGCACGCTGTTCGTGGTTGCGACCCCCATCGGCAATCTCGAGGACATCACCCTCCGGGCACTGCGAACGTTGCGCGAGGCCGACGTGATCGCGGCAGAGGACACGCGACACACCGCTAAACTCCTGCGCCACTACGAGATCAGGACGCGGCTCCTGAGCCTTCACGAGCACAACGAGTACGCGCGAATACCCACGGTGATCGACTGGTTGAACGCGGGCAAGTCCGTGGCTCTCGTGAGCGATGCCGGGACGCCAGCGATCTCCGACCCGGGCGCTGCGCTGGTACGAGCGGTGAGAGCGGCCGGACTTCCTGTTGTGCCCATTCCCGGACCGAGCGTGATCACAACTGTGATGAGTGCCGCTGGGTTGTCGAATACACCGTTTGCATTCGTTGGGTTTCCGCCTGCTAGGGGAAATGATAGAAAACAGTGGTTTGCCCGGGCCGCCGCTCTTGAAGATATCGCAGTTGTTTGGTTCGAAGCACCGCACCGGCTTCGTCGGACATTACAGGAATTAGCAGCGTATTTGGTCGAACGACCGATTTCCCTAGCTCGCGAATTGACGAAGCGCCACGAAGAGTGGCAACAGGGGACTGCGCGGGAACTCTTGACGCTAAACGCCGATCCCCGCGGCGAATATGTGATAGTAATTCACCCCTCATCGTCTTCGACCGACATACCGGCGCGAGTCAGCGATGAGTTAGTAGCACATTTATTTGGTCAATTGACCAATATAAATGCCTTCAGTC
>WNGB01003829.1_pt1 | contig 39417 bp, 23 predicted proteins | sample 5400681 | NCBI WGS metagenome assembly WNGB01 (sample SAMN13153367, study PRJNA577476) | soil metagenome | isolation source: 115 cm soil or saprolite under grassland replicate 2 | place: USA:California | collected 2016-06-15 | reverse complement strand
CGCTCGAAGATATCAGTGTTATACTCCATCACTGCCGACACGCCTCGCTCGCCTTCGGCGACCAGCAAGTTCAGCTCGAACTTCGCCGTCCTCCGTTCGATTTGCAATATGCTCAGTGTCAGTTCAGACACGTTCAGCCTCATCGGCGGCGCGTTCTCATAGGTGAACATCGTCTGGAACAAGGGTTGGCGACTGAGGTCGCGTTTCGGCTGCAACTCATCGACCAGCTTTTCGAACGGCACGTCCTGATGCGCATAAGCGCCGAGCGCCATTTCTCGCGCCCGGGCGAGAATCTCAAGGAATGACGGGTTACCTGAAAGATCGATTCGCAGGACTAATGTGTTGGCGAAGAATCCGATCAGCCCCTCGAGTTCGGCCTTGACGCGATTGGCGATCGGCGTCCCTACCAAGATGTCTTGCTGCCCGCTGTAGCGCGCCAGCAGCGATTGAAACGCGCCGAGCAATACCATGTATAACGTCACGCGTTCCCGCCGGCCGAGCCGAAGCAATTGATCGGTGAGGGGCCGCGGCAGATAACATTCTTTAGCCGCGCCCGCGTAGGTTTGTACCGCCGGTAGCGGGCCGTCTATCGGCAGTTGCAGCGCAGGCGGATCCGCTAAACGCTCTCTCCAATATTCGAGCTGCGCGTCGAGGACCTCCCCCTGCAGCCACTCACGCTGCCATACGGCGTAATCGGCATACTGAACAGCAAGCGCGGGCAGCGAGGGCGGACGTTTTTCCCGCAGCGCGTTATAGAATTCGGACAAATCACGGACGAGCACGGTCATTGACCACGCGTCAGAAACGATATGGTGAATGACAAACATCAGGACGCTCTCTGTCGCCGATAGCCTTAACAGCGAAATACGGAAGAGGGGGGCTCGCGTCAAATCAAAGGGGCGCTGCGCGTCATCCAGACATAACCGGAGAGCTTCAGATTTCCGGCAGGACGTCGGCAACGTACTGAGGTCTGCGCAGGATATGGCCAGTGAAAGATCATGCGCAACACATTGGCTGGCCTTCCCGTCGCGCGCTACAAATGCCGTCCGCAGTGACTCGTGCCGCGACAGAAGGTGATTCAGCGCGCGCTCCAGCGCGCTCTGATACAACTCTCCTTCCAACCGTAAAGCCGCCGGAATGTTATAAGAGACATTGCTCGGATCTAGCTGATCCAGGAACCAGAGCCGCTGTTGCGCGAACGACAGCGGCAGTTCATCGTCACGTGGAACAACCTTAATCACCGGGGCCGCCGGCAGTCCGGCTCGCAGCGCGTCTTCGACGGCTTCCGCAAGCCCCGCCACGGTCGGCGAGTCGAAGAGTCGTCTCAAAGGAATTTCTACGAGAAAGACCGATTTAAGGCGCGCCAACAGCTGCATCGCCAGCGCCGAATGGCCGCCCATCTCAAAGAAATTATCATGCAACCCGGCGCCGGTGGTTTCCAGCAACTCTTCCCATAATTGGGCAACCATCTGCTGCATGGGAGTCAGCGCACGCGCCTGCTCTTTCGAGTCCGGCCCCACTTCCTGCTTCGCAGGAAGCAGCCGCCGGTCGACTTTGCCGCTGAGCGTTCGCGGTAACTCATCCATGAGAACGATAGAAGCAGGGACCATATAATCAGGCAGCGCCGCCACGACATGCTGGCGTAAGCCGGAAAAATCCGCGCCCGGTTTAGGTACGACATAGGCCCAAAGGACTCGTTCTCCGGAAGCGTCCTTTCGATCAACTACGACCACGTCGGCGACTCGTGGATCACTGCGGAAACCCATCTCTACTTCGCCTAGTTCAACGCGAATGCCACGGATCTTTACCTGGAAATCGCGCCGGCCGATGAACTCGAAGTTGCCGTCTTCCAGCATGCGGGCGAGATCGCCGGTTTTATAAAGAATGTCGTCCGGGCTTTTGCCGAATGGATTCTGGATAAAGCATTCACGCGTCAGGTCCGGACGGCCATAGTAACCAAGAGTGCGAAAGGGGGTCCGGATATGGATCTCGCCTACCGTCCCCGGCGCGCAGAGCGAGCCGCTTTCATTGATGAGCGCCGCCTGCGCTCCATCCATCGGTTTGCCGATCGGAATCGAACGCTGATCTTTGTCTTCAGGGCGGACGAAGTAATAAAACTTCGTCATCGTCGTTTCTGACGGCCCATAAAGATTGACCAATTGAATTCGCGAGCCGAAAATCTCCATCCAATTACGGACATCGGTCGGTGGTAACGGCTCTCCGGCCAGCAGCACATGACGCAAAGCGGTAAATTGGCCGGCGTCAGGTTCGCCCGACATAATCATCCGAAAAAGAGCAGGCACACAGTGGATGAGATTGATCCTCTCGCGGTCGATCCAGTCAATCAGTGTCCGCGAATCAAGACGAGCCTCCTCGGTCGGGATACAAATGACGCCTCCGGTCAGCAGCGGAACGAACATGTCACGTAAAAAAGCGTCGAAAGGCGGCCGAGTGAATTGCGAAACCCTCGTTCCTTCTGTCAGGCCGAGCGCGCGTATTTCCCAGCGGATAAACTGATCGATCGCCTTCACCCGTCCGGCAATCGCCTTCGGTCTGCCCGTCGAACCGGAGGTGAAATAGAGATAGCACATTCCATCAGGATCGAGCGCGGCCTTTCGCGATGTGTAGTCGCCGAATCCCAGGTACCCAATGGAGCAAATGCCATCGGAATGCGATTCGGCGCCGCTTTCGATATCCATCTGCAGCATCCCGCACTGGTGATTCGCGCGGATCGCGGCCTTTCGCAACTTCGAGGCCGGCTTGTCTGTGGTCACGAACCAAGCCGGGCGGATCTCTTCGATGAGTGTTGCGAGACGTAATTCCGGCGTCTCCGTGGCGAGCGGCGCGAAGACAAAGCCGGCCTTCAGGCAAGCGAGAATCGAGATGATGACATCGCTGGGCCGTTCGAGGAGAATCCCCACGATTGCGCCTTCATTTGCCCCGGTTGCCCGGAGGCAGTTCGCCAGATTGTTCGACTCACGATCCAAGTCTGCGTAGGTCAACTGCTGACCTGCGAACTCGATGGCGGGCCGGTCGCCATATCCGGAGATTGCCAGCTCAAACCATTCTTGAACGTTAGTCTGCGCTTGCATATTGAATTGATGTAGAAGATTGCCACGATCCTTGCGCGATCGACCGCGCAAGGATCGTCAATGGATCGATATAGAGCCAGTTCTGATGGACTGGCCTTAAACGGGCGGCTTCACGAATGAGGAGATGGATTTCGGTGCATCCGGCGATGAATGAATCGACGCCGTAACGGGGCAGTAACGCTTCAACTTCATGGATCAAATCGCCGGCGCCGGCATTCCCTTTAAGACGATAAATCAGGTCATGAATTGCTTCCTGATCGCGAGGTTCAGGCATGACGATCAGATCCGCAGCCCGGGGCCAGAGAGAATTGCGCTCGAAAATGCCCATGCGCCTTGTGCCGTTCGTGCATAGAAGAAGCTGCTTTCGGCCCTCTCCGATAACGCCCTCAAGCGCCGTATCGACCAATGATATGACTAGAGATCGCAATTGTTCCGGCAACAAGGGCAACAGGTGGTGAATCGTGATACAACAAATGACGACTGAACAAACCCCGAGTTCGTCGAATTTCTTCAAATCGGAGGCCAGTCTCCACAAAAGCGCATCTGCCGTCCCATTCAGCAAAACCTCAGTCCGGTCGGGGTATGTGGGATCCGACAGCATGAGCACCCGCGGAGAGTCCTGTTCGCGAATATGGTGGCTGAACTCGTAAATGGTCTTCAAGAATTCGGCGGATGCGCGGGGACCTAAGCCACCCAATACACCCACGGTTTCCACGCCTGGGCTATTATGTGTCATATGCATGCCCGTTGGCCGATAAAAGCCTGGAGAAGTCGGGGAGAAGAAATTCAACTCTTCAGACCCTCCTAGGCTTCTCCAGATCTTCCTAGAATAGATCCTCTGTGAACTGACGGAGCATCTGTGCGGTGATAACCGACGCTGAGCGTTCAGAAAGGCCGACGCGCAGTTCGGCCAAATGTTCAAGGCTTTGTTTCACCTTGTCGGCGCTCACGCCGAAGTCAATGAGGCAAGCGATCTCGTCTACTCCGATTTCTGCCAAATCCCAGACAAACTCGCGGCATGTTTCGGGCGTTCCCATCAACGCGGCGGTGCGGAAATAGCGGTCGAAAGTAAGATCGAATAAATCATTCATCGTGTTGGTCGGGATCTGGTGCGGCTCGATCTTATGACCGCCGCTGATTACTCCACCGCCGCTCGCCGCTTTCGCTTCGAGGCTGATGGCGGATTTGATATATTGGCAAAACGGGGCCCGCACGGTTTCTTTAACTTCCACGATGTCAGACCCGATAAATGTGTGAAGCATGAGAGCGACCTTCCCTGCGGCCGGATCGAAGCCGTTATCACCACGCGCTTCCCGATAGCGCTCGATCTTCTCCGCGAGCGCCGGCAGGTCTTGTCCTATGAGATGAGTCAGCAGATTTGCTCCAATTGCGCCGGCGCTGACAAATGTCTCGACATTGCCCGAAGAAGTGATCCAGACCGGCAGAGAAGGCTGAACCGGTTTTGGGAACAATTCGATTGAAATCTCTTTCCCGAAGCTGTTGGCGCGTGTTATTCGTTCCCCTTGCCAAAGCGCCTGGATAACGCCGATTTGTTCGTACATCGTCGCTTGGCGGCGCAGATAACGATCCGGAAAGAAAATGAAATCGTCCACGTTCCATCCCGAGCCAAAAGAAATGGCCGTTCGCCCTCCCGAAAGGTTATCGACCACGGCCCACTCTTCTGCGATGCGGACTGGATCATGCAGCGGTGAAATCAAACTGCCGGCGCGGATTTGAACATTGCGCGTAATCATCGCCAGCGCAGCGCTAAGGACCGAAGGGTTCGGGTAAAGTCCACCGAACTCGTGAAAGTGCCTTTCCGGCGTCCAAACCGAGCAGAAACCATTGCGGTCTGCGAAGCTTGCGGCATCCAGCAGCAGGTCGTACTTGTTTGCCATCTCGCCCGCGCCCGAACTTGAAAAGAACATGACTCCAAAATCCATATGATCTTCCTGTCATGGCCTGGAAAGCGATTCGTAGTCCGACTTATTTTCCGAGCCGCATTTCTATTTCGATCAATCGAGGGTGATATCGCCGCCGAAGGCATTCATCAATGTCTGACGTTCGCTCTCTGTGAAGAGGGCTAAAGATCCGATCGGCTTCAATGGCTCGCCGATGCCGGCCTCCAACAGCATACAAAAGCGGTTGGCCAATTTGTTCATTGTCGAGGCGTCGAATAGCGACGCGTTGTAGTCAATCCATCCTGATACGTCCTGTCCATCCGCGCTCAGCGAAATGGTCAGATCGAATTTCGCGGTCCGCTTGCGGGACTCGAATGGTCGAACGACAGAAATGCCGGGAAAGGCAAGCGCGCCGCCAGGCGTATTGTTTAGATTGAATTGGACTTGATAAAGAGGCGCGTAATGCGGATGCCGCGCCGGCTGCAGCGTTCTGACCAGCTTGTCAATCGGAAGGCGCTGATGCGCGTAAGCCGCCAGCGTCGAGGCGCGCGCTTGCGCCAATAATTCATCAAAGCTGGTATTGTCTCCGAAGCGGGCGACCAGAATTAACTCGTTGACGAAAAAGCCGATGAGCGGCTCAGTTTCTATGCTATCGCGGTTAGCGACAGTAATGCCGATAGGAATTTCGCGCTGCCCCATCCAAGTATGTAACACCGCCTGCAATGCGGCGAGCAAGAGCATAAACAACGACGCATCTTTTCGGCGCGCGAACGACCGCATCTCGGCGGCTAAAGGGTTCGCAATCACGAGCGGGACGGAACCGGCCGAAAGCGGCTTTCCAGCCGAGCGTGGATAGTCTCCGGGGAGATCGAGTTCCGGCAACGCGCCGCCGATATGCTCTTTCCAAAACGCCAGCTCTGCGCCGCCCCCTTCACCATCGAACCACTTGCGCTGCCAGATCGCGAAATCGGCGTATTGCAACGGCAGTTCAGGCAGCGGAGACGGGGCTCCTTTTAGAGCCGCGTCGTACAGAGTGGTCAATTCACGAGTCAATACTCCCATGGACCATCCATCCGAGACTATGTGGTGCATTGTGAATAGAACGATGTGCTCCGCCTCCGCCAGCTTCAGCGCGGAAGTTCTAAACAGCGGCGCTCGGCGGAGATCGAAAGGACGGGCAGCCTCTTCGGCCACAAGCAATCTAGCGACCGTTTCTCGCGCCGAGCGCGACAGCGCCCGAAGATCAATGACAGGAACCGACAATTGCAATTGTGTCGCAATTACTTGCCATGGCTTCCCATCTTCTTCGGCAAAGGACGTTCGTAAGGCTTCATGCCTCCGAACAATCTCATTAAGCCCCCACTCCAGCGCTGGGATATTAAGCCGCCCCGTCAATCTCCAGGCGTCAGGATTGTTATAGTTCGGATTTCGCGGTTCAAGCTGATGCATTAGCCATAGCCTCTCTTGAGAGAAAGAGAGAGGCGGCCGATTATTTCTGATAGCTCGCGCGCGGGGGAACGCGGACAGTTCCTCTTGTGAACGGCGGAGCTCTTGGATGCGGTCAGCCAGTTCCGCGATCGTCGGTCTTTCAAAGACCTCCTTAAGGGACAATTCGAGGCTGAACAGGTTCCGCAGGCGTGAAGTGACCTGCGTCATGATCAGTGAATGCGCGCCTAATTCGAAGACGTTCTCGTAAATGCCGAGGGCGTCCAGATTCAACACCTCGCTCCAGATGTCGGCCAAGGTCTCCTCGACGGGATTTCTCGGCCGGTCGGCGGAATCAGGTCTGCCGCGTCCGTGGCGGGGGGCCGGCAGCGCCTTGCGGTCAACTTTGCCATTCGGCGTTAGCGGAAGTTCCTCCATCAACACAAAAGCCGATGGGACCATGTGATCGGCCAGCTGCCGCCGTAAGAAGTCGCGCAATTCCACAACTGAAGGCGCGGGGGCGGAAACTGATACAAAATACGCGATCAGAGTTTTCTGCCCAGGCTTATCCTCACGTACTACGACGATCGCTTCACGTACGGCTGGGTGCTGTTGCAATCTGGCCTCGATTTCGCCGAGTTCAATACGGAATCCGCGAATCTTCACTTGGTGATCGGCGCGCCCTTCGAACTCGATTGTTCCGTCCATCAGATAGCGAACTATATCTCCCGTGCGATACATCCGCGCGCCCGGGCGCTGGCTGAAGGGGTCGGGCGCGAACCGCTCGGCGGTCAAGGCCGGCTCGCATAAGTAGCCGCGAGCCAAGCCCTCGCCTGCAACACACAACTCGCCCATAGCGCCGATGGGGACCAAGTTGTCGTCACGATCAAGGACATAAACCCGCGTATTGCGAATTGGTCCGCCCAGTGGGATATGCTGGAGAGCGATATTCGCCACATCATCTTTGGACGCGGCGAATATCATCGCCGCAGTTGTCTCGGTTGGCCCGTAAGAGCTGACGAACGTCGATGCGTTGTCAGCCATGCGGCCCCAGGCTTGCGCCTTCACGGTTGGAGTGCTCTCTCCGCCGGTCATAAACACCCTCACGCGGCTCGGCAGTTTGCCGTCGAGGGACTCCAAGTCTGCAAGCCACTGTTGCCAGAGCCCAGCCGGCAAGTCGAGCGCCGTCACGCCGTACGAGTCGCAAAATTGGCGAATCTCAATGGTTGACAGTTCGGATGGGGCCCGATGCAGCGCTAACGTGGCGCCACTGATCAAGGCCGGGAAGATCTGAAACGCGGACGGGTCAAACGTCAGCGGGGCAAATTGGAAGAAACGATCTCCGGGAACGAGGCCGACCGCGTGAATGACGGCAAGGCAAGTGTTAACGAGTGAGCGATGGCTCACGACTACGCCTTTCGGCCGCCCGGCGCTCCCGGAAGTGTAAATAATATAGACGGCCCTCTCCGCGCCGCTTTCCGATCGCGGCGCTTCCTCACTCTCCCGCCCGATCTCGGGCCAGTCACGGTCGAGGCAGATAACCTTCGCCCGCCCCTCCGGAAGGCGATCGAGCAGCCTCTTCTGTGTAAGGAGCGCGAGCGGCTGCGCATCTTCAAGCATGGCGGCCAAGCGCTCCGGCGGATGCTGTGGATCCAGAGGCAGGTACGCGCCGCCGGCCTTCAAGATTCCCAGCAACCCCACAAGCGCTTCAATCGACCGCTCGACGCACAGAGCGACGATCGTCTCTGCCCCTACGCCCAGCGCTTGCAGCCGATTGCCCAGTCGATTCGCCTTTCGCCGTAGCTCGCCAAAACTGATGCGCTCCTCACCGATGACCGCGGCCACCGCATGCGGCTCGCGCAACGCCTGTTCATCAAACAGCTCATGCACGCATCGGTCCTCAACCGCTATTGGCGCGCTGTTCCAATCTGACAGAAGTTGCCGCCGTTCCGCGGCGGAGAGCATGTCTAAATCTGAGAGTCGCCGCTCCGGCGTCGCCAGCGCGGATTCGAGCAGTCTCTCGAAGTGCGTCACAAAACGATCGATGGTCGGAGGGTCGAAGAGTTGCGTAAGGTAATCGACTGAACCGATTAGTTTCTCACCAGCCGGTGAAATAGACATCATCAGGTCGAGCCGGGCAGTGTCAGTGATGATTCGAAACTGACGTACGGAAATGCCGGGTAATTCGAGCCGGAGGCTCGGAGTATTCTGCAACGAAAACATGACATCGACCGGCAGCGGCCGGCTCTGATCACGCTCAAGATGGAGGCTCTCCACCAACATTTCGAACGGCGCGTCCTGGTTAGCGTAGGCCTCAAGGGCCGTCTCACGCGTCCTGGCCAGAAGGGCGGCAAAGGTAGGATCACCGCTGAGGTTTCCGCGAAATACAATGGTATTTGCAAGAAATCCAATGAGGGACTCCGTCTCGCGCCGGTTACGATTGGCAATGGGTGAGCCCACCGCTATGTCGGACTGCCGCGTATAGCGGTAAAGGAGCGTCTGAAAAACAGTTAGCAATGTGATGAATGGCGTGCACTCATAGCGACGGCTCACTTCCTGACAGACGGCAGTGGTCGCCTGCGGAATCGTGAACCAACGCCGCGCCCCACGTAAGCTGCGAGTCGCGGGACGGGGACGATCGGTCGGCAGATCGAGCTGGGTGAGGCCCGAAAGCTGCTTGCTCCAGTATAGGAGTTGTGACTTGAGTCTCTCGCCCTGCAACCAGTCCCGCTGCCACGCGGCGAAGTCCGCATATTGGATGGGGAGGGCTGGCAGCGGTGAGGGATGTCCGTTCGAGAAGGCTTCGTAAAGCGCCGCCACTTCGCGCATCAGGATGCCTACCGACCAGCCGTCGGAGACGATGTGGTGCATGGCGACCACCAGCACATAGTCACTCTCACACAATTGCAGCAACCCGGCGCGCAGAAGCGGGGCCTGGGCAAGGGTGAAGGGCCGGCGAGATTCCTCTCTCGCTATGCGACGCGCCTCGCGCTCCCGCGAGGGGCCGTCCAATTCCGACAAGTCCACCATCGGCAATGTCAGGCTCACCTCATCGTGCGCCAGCTGCGCCGGCTCGCCGCCAATGTCGGGAAAACTCGCCCGCAGGATCTCGTGGCGGCGCAGGATCTCTCGCAAAGACTGTTCAAGCGAGTCGACTCGCAAATCGCCAGTCAGCCGGAGGGCCGTGGCCAAGTTATAGGAAGGATCACCTGGCGCAAGCTGGTCGAGCAGCCAGAGTCGGCGCTGCGCGAATGAAACCGGGTCCGCGCCTTTATGAAGGCGGCGTGGTATCACATCGTTCGGTCGCCTGGCCGCTAGCGCCGCTTGTACGGCTAGCGCCCGCTTGGCTGGGGAGAGTGATTTCAATCGGCTCGACGAGGTCATATTCGCCATCGCTCCAACTAACGTCGCCTACATCTGAGATTCGACGAAACCGCCTATCGCCACATTGAGACGCGTCTCCGCCTCCTCGTCACTCATATCCTGGATGTCTTTGAGCGCGGCTTCCAGTTGCGGCGAATCCAGGAGAGCCAGGATTGCGTCGTCAATGCGTTCGGCCATCTCTCTGATCGTCGGGTAGGTAAAAACTTTCATCGGCTCCCACCCGTTCCAGTTCAAGTAATTCGCGCCAGATCGCGGCGAGCTGCTTTTCGGTAGGCGTTTGCGGCTCTGACACGGCGTCCGCGTTGCGGCCCTGTTCCATTGGGGGCAGAGCGTCGCGGTCCAACTTGCCGTTCGCCGTCAGGGGGAGCTCGTCAATCTGTACGAACGCCGCCGGGATCATGTATTCGGGCAGCCGTTGCTTCAGAAAACCGCGCAATTCGTTGGTCGATGGGACTCGCTCTCCTGACGGAACAAGATAGCACCCTAACTGGGTATCGCCGCCCGGACCTGGCCTAGCGATGACCACAACTTGCTTGACCTCCGGATGCTCCGCCAGCCTCGTCTCGATCTCGCCCAGTTCGATGCGGAATCCGCGCACCTTGACCTGCAGGTCGTTACGCCCGAGATACTCCAAGGTGTCGTCCGCGAGTCGGCGGGCCAAGTCTCCGGTCCGGTAGAGGCAAGCGCCAGGCTGGTCACTGAATGGGTGTGGAATAAATCGCTCGGCCGTAAGCGTCGGCTCGTTCAGATAACCCCGCGCCAAACCGTCGCCGCCGACATACATCTCGCCTCGCACCCCGATTGGAACTGGGTGAAACTCCCGATCAAGCACGACGATTTGCAGGTCTGAAATAGGAAGGCCGATTATACTCGTCCCAAAGCGCCTGAGATCTTGCTGCGAAACCTGGTAAAAGGTGACATGCACGGTCGTCTCAGTGATGCCATACATGTTCACCATTTGGCAGCGGTCGCCGAAGTGGCTGAACCAGGGTGCGAGGATCTGAAAATCGAGCGTTTCACCTCCGAAGATTACCGTGCGAACAATTAATTCCTCAGGTTTTGAGGCGATCGCTTCAAGCGATTGAAGTCGTCGAAAAGCCGAAGGCGTCTGATTCAGGACGGTGATATGCTCGTTATGCAACAACTCGCAGAAAGCTTCCGGAGACCGGCTTACCCAATAGGGGACGACAACCAGGCGTCCGCCAAAAAGGAGCGCGCCCCAAAACTCCCAAACAGCGAAATCGAAGGCAAAGGAATGAAACATGGTCCAGGCGTCAGTGTGGCCGAAGCGGAACTGATCAGCGGTTGCGGCAAACAACCGCAGTACGTTTCCGTGCGTTATAGAGACGCCTTTTGGTTGCCCCGTTGATCCCGAGGTGTAGATCAAGTACGCCATATTCGCCGGCGCGCCCGATGTCACGACATCCTGACTGCTCAGCTTGTCGATCGTCTCCCAGTCCGTGTCCAAACATACGGTTTTGCCGATGTGGATTGGGAGACGATCCAGTAATTGCTTCTGCGTAACCAGTACGCCCGCCTGCGCATCCTTGAGCATCCATGCCAGGCGCTCCTTCGGTGAGGTGGGATCAAGAGGCACATAGGCCGCGCCACTTTTGAGCGTACCGATAATGCCAACAATCATCTCCAGCGAGCGCTCCAGGCAAAGCCCGACTCGATTTTCGGGACCGATCCCTAGCGACTTTAAATAATGGGCCAATTGGTTCGCGCGTCGGTTGAGCTCACCATACGTGAGACTATCGGTCTCATAGACCACCGCCACCGCATCCGGGCGCTGTCTCACCATATCCTCGAAGATTTCGTGCAAACGCTGCGCCTGCGGGTATTGCTTCATTTCGCGACCACCACGGAGCGCTCTGAAGCGCTCGGCTTCTCCAAGAAGCGGCAACTCCGATAGCGGCGCGTCCGGGTCGCCAACAACCCCGCCAAGCAGGTTCGAGAAATGCTCCGCCATGCGGCGGATCGTCGCTTGTTCGAATAGCTCCGCACTATAGGTGAGTGAGCACCGTGTCCCGTCTTCGCCGTCGACGACCGTCAGCGTCAGGTCGAATTGCGTCGTTCTCGTCTCCAGTTCGACGAAATTCAGCGTGAGCGACTGCAAACTGAGGGCCGGGCGGTCCGCGCTTTGAAAGGCGAACATCACCTGAAACAGCGGATTGCGGCTCGAATCTCGCTCCGGGTGGAGACTCTCGACCAGCTTCTCGAAGGGCAAGTCCTGGTTGGCGTACGCATCAAGCGCAGTCTGCTTGACTCGCGCGAGCGCCTCTCGGAACGTGGGGTTCCCCGTGAGCCTTGTGCGCAGAGCGATGGTGTTTGCGACGAAGCCGATCAAATTGGCCAGTTCCGGCTGATGACGATTGGCTATCGGCGTCCCGACGACGACGTCTTCCTGGCCACTGTAACGCAGGAGCAGCGCCTTATATGCCGTAAGTAGCGTAATGAATAGCGTCGCATTCTCCGCTTGAGCGAGGTGTCGCAACCGGTTGGTGACGTTCTTGGGGATCGTGAAGTTAACTCTGGCCCCCAGGGATTCGGGCGCAGGCGGGCGCGGGAAATCCGTCGGAAGATCCAAGACTGGGAGCGGGGCGCTGAGTTGGCGGTTCCAGTAAGACAATTGCTCGGCGAAGGAGCCGGAAGAGAATTGCTCCCGCTGCCACAACGCATAATCGGCATACTGTAGCGCAGGTTTAGCCAGTGGCGAACGTTCACCCCGCGAAAAGGCCTCGTACAGCGCGGCCAATTCGCCGACGAAAACGCCGTAAGACCAGCCGTCGTCAATGATGTGATGCGTCGTGAACAACAAGACATGTTCAATCGCCTCCATTCGTATAAGCAGAACACGCAGTAAAGGCAGCCGGGCCAAATCGAACGCGCGGCAGGCTTCATCTCCGAGGAGGCGCCGACACAGCAGTTTGCGCTTGACATTCGGAATGGCCTCCAAATCAATAATAGGCAGTGGCAAACGAGCGGGCGGCGCTATAACTTGAAACGGCTCTCCCTTTCTCTCTTCGAAGGAGGTCCGCAAGAGCTCATGACGATTAACGATCTCCTCCAAGCTTTGGCGCAGTACTTCGATTGAAAGATCGCCTTGCAACCGAATGGCTTGATTGGCATTGTACGCCACGCTTGCAGGGTCCAACTTGTGGAGAAACCACAGCCGCTCCTGGCCGAAAGATAGCGGGCAGGAGGTGGAAGGGGACCGCCGCCGAATGGCGGTATGCGCCCCAGCCCCATGCTTCACCGATACGAGCGCTTCCAAAGCTTTGCGCTTAGTCAGTGGCAAACTTGAAATTCGGGCCTTGATGTCGGTCATTCGATTCTCCGCTCCAGGTGCAAATATAGCTTCAGGCGCTCCAATGGCGCGGCGCCCAACCATTAGGGTCAAAACACGATTGAATTGCTTGAACTAGAAATACAACGAGAAATATACCGTAGGCCGTCCGACTAACTCGCGGCAGGCTTCCGCGACTCGAAAACTGATGAGTAATGAGAAGCTTTCGCCCGTTAGCGCCAGAATGTTCAATTGATGGGGATATCCGCAGGTCAGGCGCCTGCGGTACATTTCTCTTCGTGGGGTTAAGCGACGGCGGCTTCGAACGTCGCCGCTACCTCTTGTTTAGCCTCGACCGGTTCATATACTGGAATCTCGAGGTTCAACACGTTCTTGCAGAACTCCTTCCATTCGTCAGTGACGTTGTCAAAGGCCACGTTTTCGTCGTTGAAAATTCCAGCAGTGACTCGGTAGTCATCATGAATATAATAGTAGTCAAGTTCAGTCGGCTCGGCTTCCGACGAGGAGACGGCCTCAACCTCTCCTTGCGTATTCTCCTCAGGCTCTATTTTGAGATGGAGAGGTGGCACCTTTTCATTCCAATCGGGGAATGCGCGAAGCGCTTCAACAGGATATGCCTTACAGTAATGACTCATTTTCGCCATGTTTTGTTTCAACCTCCAGAAGTAATGAAATTGATGATCGCCATCGCGCCGCGGAACATTTACACTGGGCGCGAGACGCGAATGCCGCGCGCTCTCAACTCGCGCGCGGCGTCGTTCATTGTTGGCCATGCAGAGAGAACTTCGCCGAAGCGTCTCACGAGAGCGCGTGACATCTCCGCAGCCTGCTCCAGGCTGCGGCCGTAGAGCAGGTCAAGCGGAGTGAGATACTCAGGCCTGATGAGTGAACGTCTGAGAAGATCTATGAAACGTCGGACATCGCTTGCCCAGTAGGGCGGCTGGGCGTCGCGTTCGCGCACTTCCCTCTCCAGCCGTTCTATGATCTCCGCCGCCGCTTGCCACAAGCGTGCGCGTATAAACTCTTGGAACTCTGGAATTGGCAGGCGGCCGATCTCTTCCATATAACGCCCCAGGCTACGGAGCGCGGCCCTTCGGCTAGAGGGTTGCGGCCCGCCGAATGACTTGATGCAAACCCCGATCAGAGTGGCAAGGTCTATGCCTGAGGCGTTCCGCGTTACCTCTCCCGGGGAGAAAAATCTGGGCTCGGCCGGAAGGTGGAGTAACGCTTGCGGTAAGTGCCCGACACAAGCATCCCTGAAGCAGGCTGAGATCGTTGCCCCGAACAGGTTATCCTGAGCGCGTCCCACGGGTAGAAATGGGGGCAGCAGATCGCGATTGTCTAAGCCGGCGAAGGCCATCATGATGAGTCCGGCCTTGTCGCTGATCGTCAATTGATTGACGACCTGAACCATCTCTCTGCTCGTGCACGCTATGCGGTAATCACTCTCCGAGCGAACCAGGCGGTCCAAAGACGCCCCGGTCAGGAATAGAAAATTGCCCGGCGACCCCCAACCACAATCCCCGATGTAACCGTTCAACGTCACCATGATCGTCTGCGGGTCCGATTCAAGCCGCCGCAGGAACTCTGCGCTCGCCTCGCTAATATCGACCGCATCGATCTTCGTCTCGCGCGCGAGGGCGCGAGCGTCACGTCCCAGCAATCTTTCATGCAGCGCAATGAAATCTTCCTTCACCATGCGCAATGCGTCTGCGGCCGAAACCCGGTCCGGGCGCGGGTACACACTCACTGGGTGGTCGCGTGAAACGAACGCCACGCCGTCTGTCGCTTCAGGGGCAACGCCGATCTGGCAAACGGTGTCGTCATCGACGCTGATGAACGCTTCACCGACGCAATCAAGCGATAAGGAGTTGCGATTTGCGCCGGCTGTCGTTCTGCCTAGCGCCTCCCCGAAGATGGCAAAGCGAACTACATCCAAGGAAACGTCGCAGACAGAGGCAAGCAGAGAGGCGAACTCACTCTTTTCCTCCAGCCCGGCATAGGAGATTTGCACATTGTATTTTTCATGCAAATTCGCCAAGCGCCGTCGAGTCTCATTTCGCGCCTCAAGGTCGGCGCTATCATCCATCACGACGAATCCCGTCGACCGGCCTTGATCAAGGGCGTTCTCGATATAACTGCTCAATCCGCGCTCTAAAAGATTCAGTCGATTGCAGGTAAGATATCCGACCGTATTAATTCGAATCGCCGAGTCAGATTTGGCCGCGACCCGTCGCAAAGCCTCGATACTCGCCCGGCGCGAAATCAGCAATCCGGCGCGAGCGAGCCGCTCGAGTTCTTCCCGCACTTCGTTTACGGATCGGCTTACGCTGAGCGCCGCGACGTGGTCATCGAGCGTGCGCATCGTTTGGCAGCCACGCAGCAGATCGACGGTGGCGGACGGGAGCAAATGGCCGCGCTTTCCGGCATAAACGGCCTCCAGGCCCTGTCCACACGGCGCATGATCAAAGTCGGCGATGCGGAAGAAGTCCGACGCCTCCAGCCTTACTTCCGGTTGTGTTTCGGACACAGTTATTTCACCGGCCGCGCATCCGGCGTCAACCGAGCGCGTCTGATCCTGTAGGAGCGCCGCGATCTCATCCTCGGTCATCCGTTCGAGATTCTCGACCAGAGTTTCAATCGTAGCCGAGCCTTGTTTTGCCGCCTGCGCCTCCAGGATTTTAACGGCGAGCCTCGCCACAGTTGGCGCCTGGAAGAAATCAGCGATGGGTAAGTCGACCTGAAACTGCTTCCGGACTCTAGCCACAGTCTGCGTCATCAACAACGAATGTCCTCCGAGCGCGAAGAAGTTGTCGTCAATACTGATTTTCTTTACATCCAGAACTTCGGCCCAAATCGCGGCTAACGCCGCTTCAATCGGCGTTCGAGGTCCTTCCGCGGCGTGACATAAGCGATTAGGCGCTTATCGCGGTTCTTCTCTTGTGTGATGACCGCGCACGTCCCGACGCTCGGGTGCGCAGTCAACACCGATTCGATTTCGCCCAACTCGACCCGGTACCCTCGTATCTTAACTTGATGATCCACTCGCCCCAGAAATTCGATATTGCCGTCGCTGTGGTATCTGGCTAGATCACCGGTTCGGTAGAGTCTGGCGCCAGACGTTGAACCGAACAGGTCCGGAATGTACTTCTCTGCCGTCAAGATAGCCTCGCCAGCATAGCCGCACGAAAGACACTCACCGCCAATGTAGAGATCACCGGCGACGCCGACCGGGCAAGGATTCAATTCTCGATCGAGGATGTGATATCGAGCGTTCTGTATCGGTTTGCCGTAAGGAATACTTGGCCAATTGGAGTCCACTGTCTCGGCCGGATAGAAGTTCGACCAGACGGCGGCTTCCGTCGCCCCTCCGAGCGCGATCACGGCAGCGCGGGAAAAGGTCGAGCGAATGCGATCTGGCAGCTTCAAAGGAATCCAGTCGCCGCTGAGAAAGACCAGTCGTAGCTGGCTCGGATACGGATCGGCCGGCATAAACGGGACAAGTTGCTGGAGTGCGGCCGGAGCCGAGTCCCAGAATGTAATCGGTTCATTGAGTAAGATTTCCAGTAATCGCTCAGGGTTTTGAAGATCTGCGTCTGTGGCGACGCGGATAGAGCCGCCGGCGGCGAGAATGCCGAAGATGTCATAAACCGATAGATCAAAGCAGATCGACGATACCCACAACATTCTATCGCCGGCGCCGACTTGAAAGCTACGATTCACCCAATCGATTAGATTGATTACTGGCCGGTGTTGTACGACAACCCCTTTGGGCGCGCCTGTCGACCCGGACGTGAAGATGATATAAGCCAGGTCATCCGAAGAGGCCAAAGGCTCAAGATTGGCTGCGGACTGAGCCTCGATTTCCTTCGCCGTCCATATCTGTAGCGGCGACAAAGCGTTTGCGACTTCCGGCCGGGGCTCGTCCAAACAGACCAGATGTTTGAGAGTCGGCACCCCCGGCAGCGCTTCCTTAATACACGCGATTTGAGCCTGCTTCGTGACGATGTGGCAGACGCCGAGCGAGTCGAAGATAAATTGCGTTCTCGCCGTCGGCAAGGTTGGCTCGACGGGAACATATGCCCCTCCCGCTTTCAGGATGCCGAGCAGCGCGGCAACGACCTCTGGACAACGGTCCAAATACATGCCAACCAGGACACCCGGTCGAACGCCAAGTGAGCGTAACTGATATGCGATCCGATTCGCCTGCTCGTTGATCTGGCGATAAGAATAGCAGGTCGAGCCGTCAGCCGCGACCACGGCGGCGGCGTCCGGGTCCAGTTCCGCCTGCGCCTCGAACATCTGGTGGATACAGAGTTCCCGCGGGTAGTCCCGCCGTGTATCGTTCCACTCGTAGATCAGTTGATGGCGCTCGGACGAATCCAAAAGTTCAAGCCGCGAGATCTTCGCGTCGGGGTCTGACAATCCCGAGCGCAGTATGTTGCGGAAGTGGCTTAGAAGTCGTGTGGCGGTCTCCTCAACAAAAATGTCGGTGTTGTACTCCAGATGGCCAGCCAACGTCCCTTCATACTCGGCCATCATGAGCCTTAGATCCAATTGCGCCGAATGATGCCGGAGGGGAATAGCCTCGATTTCGAGGTCCGCCAGCCTCAGCCGGGCGCCGGGGTGACCAAGCGCGAAAGCCGCCAGATTCTCCTGCCCAGGCAAATGCGATCTCTGCCAAACAAACATGGATTGGAAGATCGGCGATCGACTCAAGTCTCTCTCCGGCTGCAGTTGCTCCACCAACAGAGAGAAGGGGTAATCCTCATGGCGGTACGCGTTGAGCACCAAGTCGCGCACGCGGTTCAACAACTCGCCGAAACTCGGATTGTCGGCGACGTTAATGCGGTAGACCAGGGGGTTGACGAAGTAACCGATGGCGCGCTCAAACTGAGCGCGACTGCGCCCGGAGGATGGCGCCCCGAGTAATATCTCGCTTTGAGAAGTCCACCGATGCAGCAACGCCGCCAGCGACGCCAGCATGGTCATAAAGAGCGTTGCCCCGTGGGCTTCACTCGCCGCCTTTATTTTGTCTGTAAGATCCTGATCGATCAGCAACGGCAGCGCCGCGCCGCGATAACTCGGCATCGCAGGCCGGGGCCGGTCAGTGGGCAATGCCAGCGTCTGAGGCGCGCCGCGCAGCTGTTTCAGCCAATACCCCTGCAGCCGGTCCCCTTCAGGACTTGCCAGCATCTCCGCCTGCCACCGCGCATAATCACTGTATTGCGCGGCGGGCGGGGGCAGAACCGCCTTCCGGCCCGCAACCTCCGCCGAATATAGAACGGCGAGTTCTTGCAGCATCACTCCAAGCGACCAAAGGTCAGTGACGATGTGGTGCATTGTAAGCAGCAGCACATAGTCGCGCTCGCCGCGAACAAATAGGCGAACGCGCAATAGCGCGGGGCGATCAAGGTCGAACGGCTGGCGTGCCTCTTCCTCCAGCCGTTCGTTCAGTTCGGCCTCGGACCAGTTGGTGGCTTGCTCTTCACGAAAATCGGGTGTTAGAAACGGGAGCGCCCGCTGCGACGGCTGGCCGTCGACCATAGTGAAAACGGTGCGGAGCGTCTCGTGACGCTCTAGCAGAGCTGCGAAAACGCGCTTGAGAGCGGGCACGTCTAATTCAGACTGAATGCGAACCGCGCGCGCGATGTGGTACGCGGCGCTCGATGGAGCGACCTGATGCATAAACCAAAGCGACCGCTGATTCTGCGATAACGGACATTCATCGCCTCCCGACGCCGGACTCTCAGGCTCCAATTTTGCGTGCCTTTCCGGTTCTACTCCCGCAATAATTTGCTCGGTGAGCGACCTCAGGCTTGCGCCTTCTAGCAGAGTCGCCCCCGATAACAGCAGACCAAACTCGGTTTCGATATAATTTCGAATTTGTACCGCGCCAAGCGAATCGAGGCCGAAATTGGTGAGCGCGCGAGTTGGATCGAGTTCCGATGGTTCAACCGCAAGAACCTTCGCCGTATGCTGAAGCAGAGACTCCGTTACTTGCCTAAGTCGCGCCGCGTCGCTAGCGTCGGCGGCCTCGGCAGTTCCGTTTTTTTGAAATTCTGCGCCCACGACGCTGCGCCAGATTTCACCCAAACCACCGTCATGAAACAGTTCCGCGCACTTATGCCGCTGCAACTTGCCGCTCGTGGTCTTCGGAATCCCTCCCTTGGGCAATAACAGCACCGCACAGGCCTGTAATTCATGCTCTTCAGAAATGGCGCGGCGAATCGCCTCTGTCAACGACTCCATCTCTGCCTGCTCAATCCGATCGACCTCACAGGCGACGACCAGCCGCTCTTCTCCACTGCTCTCTGCCAGGAATGCCGCGCATCCGCCCGGCCGCAAGCGGGTGTCGCAATTCCCCACAGTCAGTTCGAGGTCTTCCGGATAGTGATTTTGACCGCGGATCACGATCGAATCTTTCAGACGGCCGGTAACATATAGTTCATCACCGTCGCAGAATCCCAAGTCACCGGTACGCAGGAAAAATCCGGCGCTGTTTCTCGGCGTCTGCGCGCGAAATATCGCTTCGGTCGTTTCGGTCTTGCGCCAGTAGCCGTTGGCAACGCTCGATCCGCGGACCCATATCTCGCCAATCCGCCCTGGCGAACATGGCGTTAGCGATTCAGGATCGACGATGATGACTTCTTGTTCGGGAAGCGACCTCCCGCAACTGACCACCGCGCGCCACTGCTCGCCTGAAGTCAAGTCGGTTTCGACTACAAGGTGCTGACGAAGCGCTGATAGCTTCAAACGCTTCACTTGTGGAACCAGTCGTTTCTGGGAGCCGGTTACCATCAGCGTCGCTTCCGCCAATCCGTAGCAAGGATAGAAGGCCTCAGCGCGAAAACCGCATCCGCCGAACTTCTCCTCAAATCGCCGAAGAGTCTCCTGCCGTACTGGCTCGGCGCCGTTGAAGGCGATCTTCCAGGAACTCAAATCCAGTGACTGGATCTGTTCAGGGCTGATCGTGCGAACGCATAATTCATAAGCGAAGTTGGGGCCGCCGCTGGTGTGCGCCTGGTAACGAGAAATCGCCTCAAGCCAGCGAATTGGTTTCTGTAAAAAAGCGGAGGGCGACATCAGCACGCAGGGCGCGCCAATATAGAGTGGCTGCAGGACGTTGCCGATCAATCCCATGTCGTGGTACAGAGGGAGCCAACCTACAAATCGCGAATTGGAATCATGCTCGCACAGCGTTTGAATCACTCGCTCGTTGTGCAGGAGGTTGCTATGACTCACCATTACGCCTTTCGGCATGGCCGTGGAGCCTGAAGTGTATTGCAAAAACGCCAGCGTTTCCGGCTCAATATCAGGAGATTGCCAATCCTCTGCCAAGCTCAACGGAAGATCATCTGTGGAGATCCATTTTATTGGGAGGTTGTCGGTCTGAGACAGTCTTCCACCCACTTTAGCGAGCGCTGAGGATGTCGTAAGCGCGATGCGGGCCTCGGCGTCTTCCGCAATTGTGAGAAACCGCGCCAGCGTGCGACGTTGTTTCCCCGCGCCGATAGGGTAAACCGGGACCGCGATTACACCCGCATAAAGACACCCGAAAAATGCCGCAATATACTCTAGCCCCGCGTTGTAGACGAGCAACGCTGTTCTGCCGACAGCTCCCTCGCGGTGTAGACGGGCGGCAATCATGCGCGCTTGCCGGTCGAGATCTGAATAGGTGATCTGGGCCTCGGCCTGTTCACCGTCCAGCAGGAACGTATAGGCGAGATTGTCCGGTTGCTTCTGCGCCCGGAAACGAAGCAGGTCAACTAGAGTACGAATCTCCTTGACCTTCTCCCCTGGGAAAATTGCGGCTGCCTTATCTTGACTCTTCATAAGGTATTTGTTGTAGCTGCGGTTCGATTGGCTCTTGATTCATTGTGGCCCTTCACAAGGCCGGCGTTGTTATGCGTGCGCTTGTTTTTTGTGAATTCGTGGAGAAAACGCGCTCCCAAGCTTCAAGCACGCTTTTCTCTTCAAGAGTCACGATATTGTCCAGCGCTTGGCGACGTGTGGAATCCACAGCCTGGCTCCACTCATCAATTTGCCCAGGGAAGCTGGCCATTACCTTCTCGATGAACCGGGTAATGTCGATGTGCTCTCCATATTCGCACTGAAAGGTAATTGGCAGACGCTCTTTGGTCGGGCCGAACTGGTAACCCGCCACCAAGCAGCCACTCAGCATCGCCCCCCAAGGCGCCCACTCTAACCCTTCTTCCCCGCTCAAAGAGATGAATAAGAGGCTCTCTTCGAGCGCCTTCGCGACATCTTGCGTGGGAAGGTCTCCGAGCGGCGCCCAATGGTATTCTAACGCCTTATTTAATCCGGCCTGCCCGCGCGCGCGGGCTGTATGGTAGAGCAAAGAAATGTGCGCCTTTTCTCTCGCCACCCACGTGATAAGCTTTCTCTTGTTACGCAGCGGGCGATGGCTGAAGGCCTGCGGATCGATCGTCATTCCGATGTTGAAAACCGGTAGCCCGGGGAAAGCAAACTTGAGGTGACGGCAGTCGTAGTCAGACGCGGCCAATACGCCAACCACGCTCGGATGGGCGTAAGGATAGGTATCTGGCGCCCTCTCGCCAAAACAGTTGAACGCACGGTCCAGGCTCTCGTGGAAAATCACTTTCTTACCTGAGTGGCCTAGGATTTTTAGTCCAAGGTTCTCGGGCAAGACCAGATAGTCGTTGTCTTCAACGAAACGCCGCCGGAATTCGGCGCTGTCGACTGCTGGCGCGTGTCGGGTTAACCCGGGGGGACGAAAGTCGTCTTCCTGTCGCCAAGCGAAAGCTTCATATCCGTTGCGTGCGAGGATCTCGACGTGGCGGTAGACGCGCTCGTGACCGCCGGCTGCCGATCGATGGTCATTGCAGTAATAAAATATCTTCGGGTTCATCTCGTATAGCTATTTGCTCGGTCAATCCCAGAGCAAGTATCCCTTCTTTAACAGCCAGGGGATTGCCTGTGCAGAGTCTGCGCCAACGGCCTGCGTGATCTCCGCGATGCTACGAGTTTCATGGGCGCATGCGTTCAATACCGCGCATGCGCCGGCGCGCAGCTTATCGTTGTCGCCCTTGGCCCATTCGCCGATCATTCTGTGGCCTACACTCGAAGCGCGGGCGCGCAGCGCCGGGTAAAGCGAGGAGGTGGCGAAATGACTGAAATCGACCTCACAACTCAATCGCGGACGCGCCTTTTGTCGTTCGGAGGCGTGCCGCAATCGGTCATATTGGTCACGCCAGAGCGCGGAGTACTTACTGATGGTCTCGCGCCAAGTAAACCGGTCTAATATCCTCTTTCGCCCGTTCTCCCCCATCCGCCTACGCAGTTCCGTATCGGAGGCGAGCGCTTCGAGATATTCGCGAAGCTTGCGCGCGTTGACGACTGTAGTTTGGGCAACAATACTCTCCGGGTATCCGGCATCGGGCGGCTGTAGTCGGGCCGCCCAGTCAGCGCCTTCAACGCTCCAAAAAGTCGGGATCAGAAACCCCGTTCTTTCGTGCACGACCAGTTCCCGATAGCCGCTCCAGTCCGAGGCGATGACCGGCAGTTCGCTGGCCATTGCCTCGAGCAGTGTCAGGCCGAATGTCTCTTGTACGTTATCGGCAGGAGAGACGAAGATGTCAGCAGCTGAATAAATAGTAGGTTTTAGTTCGTAGGAGAAGTTACGAATTATCCTGAGACGCTCGCCAATTCCGAGATCATTTGCTCGCTTCTCTAAGGCCGCCCCGTAGCCGCCGCTGCCTTCCCTCCCAGCGATGACCAAATAAAAGTCCTGTTTTTTTTCGGCCACATAAGCAAAGGCGTCCAGCAGCGGCTCGAGATCCGCCTTGAACCCCTCGTCCAATCGGCCTATATACAGGACGATGGCGCCGCAAGACGGAAGGGCTAGCGCTTCCCGACACTTGATCCGGTCTCTCGGCGTCAGGAACCGCTCATCCACGCCGAGCGGAATATCCGCGAACTCGAACTCCGGGCAGAGATCCACTCCCAGCTTGAATCGTAGATACTCGCCCACGCCATTTAGGATTTCTGTCATCGCTTTTCGACCCGCATTGGTGGTGACCACAATCGAGTCGTGGCGTTTCCCGAACAGCAATGCCTCCACGTAATAATCTGTAAACAGTTGCGGATTCGGCAGGCTGTGGACGATAGAGCAGATTGGAAAAGTGTCTCTGCGCGCCATTTCTCTAATTTCTTGAAGCCCGTCGAATCCTCCAAACCCTGTTAGAGCGACGTGTTCGGCCGATGTGATGAGAGATGGGAACTGCATCGGATCCTGAATTCTGACTTTCTCAGCCCCGAATTCCTCCTCTAACTCGCGAATTGGTCGCGCAAAATCTGACCTAGCGCCTCCCGGCAGAAAAAAGTGAACGCCGTCAACCGCGTCGTGTAGCAGGCTTGCATAGATCAAGTCGTGGTGAGCCACCGCGGCGCCCCACTGGTCGGCAACCGTGAACTGATTCTTTTGGCGAAGATAGGCGAAGGCTGGGGCCAAAATCATGCGAGCGCACCTCAGACGAATTTCGAATCGTGAATAATCTTCCAGAGGGGTTGCATCAGGCGAATTCGAGCAGCCCCTTCTTCAAGAGCCAGGCTAGTGTTTGGGGGCTAATGTCAGGGGCGGTTGACGCCAGTTCGCGGACTGAGAGAGGCTGCGCCGCCAAGTCGAGCAAGCATCTCGCGACTTCTGGCCTTAACCACGCGGGAATTCTCCTTGCGCCGCTGTCTAGACTTACGTCCGCTGTCCCTTTCCGCACCTGGAAAGAATGATCAATGATGCCAGATGCAAAATGGCGGAATGCAACGTCAAGATCTGGGACACGGATTTGCGTATACCGCCCGCGGCTTGCGCGCAACATCCGCCACTGATCTTCCCACAGAGCTTGAAAGTGGCGGCAGATAATGCGCCAGGCATAGCGCTCCACGACGCGCTTTCTAGCGCGGGCGCCTAGTTCCAGCCGCAACCCCTCATTGCGCGCCAGATTCTCAATTGCCGTGAATAGAGCGCCTACGTTGATCGGCGTATGCGCCGCAAGATAATCCTCCACGAAACCAGCTTGCACGGGCATCATGCCGCTAGCATGGCGAGCCGCGTCGTCGTCCCACAGCGTCGGAATCAGAAACCCGGTTTCACCATCAATCACCAATTCGCGCGACGGCCCCCAGTTGGCGGCGATCACTGGAAGACTACACGCCATCGCCTCCAGGATCGTTAGCGAGTTCGTCTGTTGGATGCTGTTGGAAAGCGACACAAAAACATCCGCCGCCGAATAAATGAACGGTTTGAGCTCGAAGGGGAAGTCGGAAATGACTCGTAACTTTGATCCGAGGCCAAGCCCCGCAGCCAAGTCAGTGACGTTGTTCACACCCCGACCAGCAGCAACTAAGAGTAAGTCAGGATGTCGCTGGGTAAGCTCTGTGACTACTCGCAGCAAGAGTTCTATATCCAATCTTTGTCCTGGACGCGTAGAGGTCAAGTGTAGAAGGATGACGGCGTCTTCCGGTAACGCGAGCAGCTTTCGACAAAACCGACGATCTTTAGGCTGAAGGAACGATTCGTTAACCCCGGGCGGAATGCTCGCCGTCCGAGGCCCGCCGACCACTTCCGTCTGCAACCGGGACCGCAAATAGTCGCGGGCGGCGTCAAGAGAGGACTCAAGCACTCGTTGCGCGGCAAGGCTAGTGGTAACCATCGCATCGTAGGGCTGTGCAAACAACAACGCCGAGAGCAGGCGTAAGAAGCAGGAGGGGCCAGCTGTAAACTCCGCGATAGTGAAGAGCGGATAAGGCGTGTTTGTCTCGCGCTCCCGAATCCTTGCAAAGGTGTCGATCATTCTCGGTCTGACGCCCACGACATATTTCTGTCTACATGCCATCGCCGGAAATTCAATCAGTGGGTTGACAACAACTCTTGCCTCGCCGAATCGTCCGCGCAATTCATCAATCGCTGGCTGCGCGCAATTTGAGTCATCGAGAAAGAAATGGACACCATCCAGCGTCTGGTGTTCGAGACTCGCCTCGATCATGTCGTGATATATGACCTCGACGCTCGACTCGTCAGCCCTGGTTAATACATGTTTTTGCCGGAGATATGGGAAAGTTTGTCCGAGGATCATCGCAGTAGGTGTCGGCGCAAAAACAGACGGTGACGGAACGATTACTGCTCGAGGCGATAGACTCGTTCTAAATTTTTCTCTATATCCGCTTCAGTGAACCAAGCCCGCTTCATCTGATTGGTCGCGAAAAGCGCAGACTGATCGGCGAAATGGCGAGAATTCGGATCGGAGGACTGCGAATAAGCCATTACCGAATATGCGATCGGCGCGTCGGCGAACTCCACTGCCAGAACATAACCATCTCCAAAAACCGGATTCATCTTGCCGTCCTTTTCCCGCCGGTATCCAATTGTCCGGAAACAGCCTTGGCAGCCGCTTAATGGCAGATCCAGATTGCCGCGGCGGAACCGATGAACCTCTCCCCAGGCAACATCCAAAGCCCCATGCTCTTTGAGAAGTTCTTCGACAACCTTGCCGAATGTCGTCAACGCCTGATTGCGGTCGCCGATGCCGCGTGGGGTTGTCAAAGGCTCGCTTGCGTTCCAGTTTATCTTGAAGGTCGGCTTGGCGCCTCGCGTGTATTCTTCCCACCACCGAAAGAACAACAATGCTCCACGACTCTGGGCAGAGGCTCGCCCGTCCCACGCCTTAAGGACGCTCAACGCCGCCTTCCACTCCGTGCGATGCGACGTCTGCTCTTCTACCAGTTCCATGAGCTCGGATTTCACTCGCTCCGCCACAAGTATCCGGTCGTCGAACTTGTTTTTAATTACCTGTTGCAAATCTAGCTTGGAAGCCGCATCGAGCAGCCGCAGGCTGAACTGCCCACGAAAGCCGAGACCGTCGCCGGTGAGGTTCGGCGGGTATAGAGCAGGATTGAGAATCTCACGCAGGTTCGCGTACCAAGGCGCGTCGTTGCAATTTTGGATATAGCCGCCTTTCGGGTTAGTCACCTGCGGCAACTCTGAGATTGGCAAAATACCAAACCATTCGCTTTCGCTCGTGTTCCCCGACACCGGGCGTCCGTTATACTGATAGTCAGGCGCGCGCCAAGGGATCCGACCATTGAACAGATAGAAGACATTACCTTCCGCGTCAGCATAGCCTACGTTAAACATAGGCATGGCCTGCATGTTGAGGGCGGCGCGAAACTCGGCCAGCGATTTAGCTTTCGCCATCCGGTTCCATTGCGTCAGGAAATCGACGGCATCGAGATTCGGCGACTTAAGCGCGTAAGCCCGCCCATGTTCTTTCTTCACGATCGGGCCGTAATGTGATGAAAAGAATTCTCTGGTGACAATTTCGACGCCAGCGGCCCTCTTAACCCGTAAGGAGACGGCCTTTTTCTTGAGGGGCAAGGACTCTCCGTCGTATAGGTAGCGGTTTTCGTCTTGTGGGTCGAGCGTCAGTTCGTAGACATCGTCAGGGCGCCGATTGTTGACGGTATGAGCCCAACCTAAGCGCTCATTGAAGCCGATACCGATCACGGGAAATCCAATCAGCGTGGCGCCATTGACGTTGATTTTCCCCGGCACTGTGATGTGAACCTCGTGGAAAAGGTGGGACCCGCCCCAATTCAAGTGTGGGTTGGCCAGGAGTAGTCCGTGGCCACTGACAGACAGCCCGCGCCCAATCGCCCACATATTCGAGCCTGGAGCCGCCTGTGCTGAGACGGATGAGGAGATCTGGCCCGCGCGACGGTTAAATGACGAAAAGTCTATCAGCACCACCGCTCGGCAGTGAGCGAGAACATCCACTCCGGATATTGGAATCGCCCATTCAGGCGCCTCGCTGCGGTGGCGAGAAAGATAGAGGTTGTACCCGGCTGCGTAATTGTTCAATAGGATCTGAGTTAATGGTGGCAAACGGTCGAAGGCTCCACGCGCAACCTCATATATTCCCCACTTCGCGATTTCCTCATCTTGGGCAAGCGCGCTTTCGCCGAAGTAGGCAGCCTGCTCCCCCCGAGCGCGCAAGAATAGCCGGCTGAGCGCCAGGAAATGGTCTTCCGCAGTCGCATAACCGTGCGCGCGAGCGGCCGCAGCCTCAGTGGGGGCGATGATGTGTGGTACACCATAAGTGTCACGCCGAATTAGCGTCTCATCGGTTAGAGAAGCCTCGCCAGGACCGAAGAGCGCTGCGACAAGCATTGTGATCAGTATTGCCTGTCGAATCCGCTTGCGCGACGTGGTCACCCTATTTGTGATCGAGGTTCTTATGTGATCAGGTTGTCCCGCGTCTAGTAAAGGGGCGATAAGACTCGCCCATAGTCTTTTCATGGTTATCATAATCCCTCTCTTTTGCGGCAAGGCTTGATAGCAAGGCTCGTTGCTTCTGAGAGCCAGGATCCCTCGGCCCTGCGCGCTCCGTTTAGCCTTGACCTCTCGCATGCGCATCCATTTTTTGCCGGAGACTCAACGGCCGCATATCGGTCCACACTTCCTTGATGTAGGCCAGGCATTCCTGCTTGTTCCCTGTTTTACCGGCGTCGCTCCAGCCGAGCGGGTTCTCACGGTAGGATGGCCAGATTGAATACTGCTCTTCGTGGTTAACTACTACTTTGTAGGTTGTTGTGTCCTCTGTTTCGTCGAACATAGCTCGTCCTCCATTGAAAGGTAAATGTTCTTGCGGGGAAAATTAAGGTTGGTTCCGGATTCACCGCCACTGAAGGCGCAGACGAGACTCAAGATGCGATCGCCTGCTGGTAGTAGACGGGCTCGTTGCCGGGTTTCCATTTAATGTTACAGCCCTTGCTCGGTTGCTGCGCTGCCTCCATAGGCTGACCCGCAAGCACGGCATCTATCGCGCTGCGCAACTCCCTACCTGTAAGCGGAATGGGCGATCGCGGGCGGCTGTCATCCAGGCGGCCGCGATAAGCCAGACGGCGATTCCTGTCAAACAGGAAGAACTCGGGCGTACAAGCCGCATTGAAAGCCTTCGCCACCGCCTGAGTCTCATCGAAGCAGATCGGGAAGTTCAGTCCATTCTCTTCTGCCATCCGGCGCAGGCCCTCCGGCCCATCTTCCGGGTGCTGAATCTGATCGCTCGAACAAATCCCGACTACACCTAATGACCGCTGTGAGTAGTCGCGGGCGACCCGCGCGATCTCTGGCAACACATATTGAGTGAATGGGCAGTGGCGACAGATGAACATTACAAGCAACGCCTCCTCGGACTCAAAACTCTCTATAGAGATGGCCCGACTCGAGGTGACATCGGCTAATTGGAACTTTGGCGCCGCCATTCCCAATTCCGGCATGATTGATACACTCAGTGGCATTTCGATCTCCTTTACTTGAATGGTTTCGATTACAACGTGATCTGTTGGAGCGGTGTTAGGTGTCCTTTTCCCGAGAAGGTCGCGAGATCAATCCTAACTGTGCAACGGACCTTGACGTAGTCCAAGGTCAGATCGCCGACCAGCCTCAATTCACCGCTCCCCTTTTCAAAGTCAGCATCCAATTGGCTGGCGGACCGATCGAGACGTATACCCAATTCGGTGCCGCCTTGCGTTTCGGTAAACTTCACATGAATATAGCCACGGTCGATACGCTGCTTTAGCGCTTGGAGAGTTCGTTCCGGCTGCAGACTCACTTCCGCCGGATGCTCTCCCTGAGAAAGCTTCTGAACCAGTATGCTCATGTTACTTTTCCCCTCTTCAAAATCATTTATTTGTGTCAAACGGCCTGAGTCAGCACTTTAGACGCTGCCTGATTGAATCGCATGGGATTAGGTAATTCGGAGCCCTCCGCCAGGGCGACGAGCCCGAATAAGACTTCGGCTGCGTCATCCAACATCAAGTCTTGGTTTCCGTCCACATATCGCTCTCTCATGCGGACGATCAAAGAATGCTTGGGATTCAATTCAAGGACTCGGCGCTGTTTCGGGCCGGCCCCGTTGCCCTTATGCAGGGCGCGCTCAAGAATTGGGCTGTAATCGTGCTCCTCCACCACCAGGCAGGCGGGCGAGGCAGTCAGGCGTGACGATAGACGAACCTGTTTGACGTGTTGTTCTAGTTTCCGCTCGAGGAATTTCATCAAAGGCCCGTACTCTGCTTGTTTTTCATCCAATTCCTTCTCAGCCTCTTTTATCTCTTGTTCCGTGCCGAGCTTGAGCCACCCTTTCCCGATGGACTTCAACTTCTTCCCTTCAAATTCTGGCAAGTACTGCAGCATGAGCTCGTCCACAGTATCGGTCAGGTAAAGCGCTTCATAGCCTTTTTCCCTGACGGCTTCGAGGTGTGGCGAATCCTTAATGCTGTCGAGGGATTCGCCTGTGAGATAGAGGATTTGTTCCTGGCCTGGTTTCATCCTCGCCAGGTAATCCTTGAGGGTAGTTAATTTCTCCGGATCATTTGAAGTTTGGAACAAGAGTAGCGATAGCACCTTCTCCTTGTTGTCGAAGTCGGAGGCCATAGCCTCCTTGAGCGCACGCCCAAACTCCCGCCAGAAAGCCACGTATTTCTCGTACTCGTTATCGAACATGTCCTGTAGCGCGTCCAGCAATTTACGCGTCAGCCGCTTCCGAATGAGATTGATGTGCTGATCCTGCTGCAAGCGTTGACGCGAAATGTTGAGCGGCAGGTCGGCTGTATCTACTACCCCCCTTACGAAACGGAGATAGCGCGGGAGCAGATCCTGGCATTTCTCCATGACCACCACGCGGTTCGCCACCAGCCGCAGCCCGGTGTCTGGCGCAACATAATAAAGATCGGAGGCAGCCCGGCTGGGGATATACAACAGGGATTGATACTCAAAAGTTCCTTCTGCTTTGAAAAGGATTGTCTTCAAAGGCTCGGTCCAATCGTGTGAGAGGCGCTTGTAAAACTCTATATGCTCTTCTTGGCTGACTTCGGCTGGTGGGCGTTTCCAGATCGGTTTCATCGAGTTGAGGGTCTGATCCTCGACTACTATTTCTTTATTGTGGCCTGCTACCGCATGGGGTTGCTCGGCGTATCGCTCTTGCTTGCAGATGATTGGGTAGCTTATGTAATCCGAATATGTTTTGACGATATTGGCCAAACGCCAACTATCGGTATAGTCCTCAATGCCTGTTTCCGGGTCGGCCTGCTTGAGGTACAAGGTGATGGTTGTCCCGCGATCTGACTTGATCGCCTCGCGAATGGTGTACGCCCCATCGCCCGTCGATTCCCATTCCGTTGCAGCGCTTTCCCCGGCGCGACGGGTCAACAGGGTTACTTTGTCTGCTACCATGAATGCCGAATAAAACCCAACTCCAAACTGCCCGATCATTTCGACCATATTGGCTGCGCCTTCGGCTTCATTCTTCCGACGCAATTCCTTAGTGCCGGACCAGGCGATCGTGCCTATATTTGCGACCACTTCATCGCGGCTCATCCCAACGCCAGAGTCGTGGATAGACAGCGTCCGCGCTATTTGGTCAACCTCGAGCCGAATTTCAAATCTATTGTCGCCGTCGAGCAGTCCCGGATTAGTGAGCGATTCAAAACGTAGGCGGTCCAAGGCGTCGGAAGCGTTCGAGATCAACTCACGCAGAAACAGATCCTTGTTTGTATAGAGTGAATGAATCATCAGGCCGAGTAGTTCTTTGGTTTCGGCCTGGAAAGCCAAAGTCTCTTCTTTTACAACCATACTATTCTCCATTAATTTGGCGTGATCGCTTTTACGGGATTCAAGCGGCTGATCAAGCTGCCCGGCGCGCGCCGATGCGGAAGAAATGGTCCCAAGCCCTCAGAACACTCTCCTCCTCGCGCGCGGCCGAGTATTCGAGCGCGAGACGCCGCCCATTCTCGGCGCTCTGTTCCCAGCTTTTGTCCTGTTGGGGGAAAAGAAACATGACCTGCTCGATAAATTCGACCAACTGCATGTATTCGCCATAATCGCAGTGGAACGTCATGGGAGGGACATCTTTTAACGCGCCAGGTTGAAAACCGGCGACCAAGCATCCGGACATCATCGCTTCGATCGGCATTCGGCTGAGGCCTTCATCGGCATTGAAAAAGAGAAACAGCAGGGAGTTTTGAAAGAGGTTTGCGGCCTCCGCTTCGGTCCGCCCCCGCAGCAATTCCCACTCGTACTCGTTGGCGTTATTCAGCCCGGCGCGCGAGCGCGCATTGATCAATTGATAGATGATCCGAAGATGGCGCGGTGATTTTCCCGTCGCGGTGACCAGCTTCTTCTTCTTGGACAATGGCGCCCAGCGAAATACAGTGGAATCAATCTCGGTGTCCACCTTTATGATTTCCGTCTGAGGGAAAGCGAAGCGTAAATGCCTCAGATTGTGATCGGAAACGACCATCGCCCCGACTACGTCGGAATGAGTGTATGGGTAACAGGTTGCGACATCTCCGCCGAAACAATTAAAGCCATAGTATAGATTCTTATTGAAGATCACCTTCTTACCTGGGTAGGATAAGATGTCCCATCCGAGATCTTCTGGAAGGACCAAGAAGTCTCGATCCTTGTCGAATCGTCTCTCAAAACCTTCCGCATCCACGACTGGGATTTGATTCTCGAACCACTGCAGGCGATAGCCGGGCTCCCGGTGCCAGGCGAAAGCTGGAAATCCATTTCGATTTAGGATGGCCACATGCTTGTAGGTGCGTTTTTGGCCTCCTGTCGGATTTTGATGGTCGTAACAGTAATAGAAGATCTGCGGTTGGTTCATGGCGCGCTGTCCATTAGGCGACAGCGCGGGCGCGCTGTCGCCGTTTCGTTTATGCAGGCTGCAAACACATTGCGGAGTCTCTAAGGTCGAACTCCGTTTCAACTTGCTCTGACTCCGCCGGCTGCGCTTTGAGGGAGATGACTGAGATCCTGCGAAGAACACCGATGAGCAGAATAAATTCTCGCTCGGTGAAGTGTGGATGTGCGCGTTGGATCTCTCTCAAGATTTGACGTGCGGTCTTCTTGCCGTCGAGCAGGGTCAGAATCGGACGTACGTCCACGTCCATAACCCGTTTCACTTTGCCCCATGGCGTCTCGGTAACGAGGCGGAGTTTCGGCTCCGGCGGGAACCGAGCGGCGATAAACTCTTCGCCGACCCTTGAATCGGCATGCACAGAGAATAGAATGCTTGGCGTTGTGAGCGCCGATCGCTCAGGGAGATGAAGCCTATTATTGTGGACAGGAGCCTCTAAAGTCGCCGAAAGCGCGGACAGTTCGAGAATATTGTCAAGCACTGGGTGGCGGCTTGGAACTTTGTATATGATCGTGTCTTCGATGACACAAGCGTCCATGTCAGTATAGAGAAAGCACCAGATGGCGTCTTCGGGGGTTTCCACAATCGGCTCGCCGGCGATATTGAATGATGTGTTGAGGAGAATCGGGACCCCGGTGCGCGCGTAGAAACGCGAAATTAATTCGTAGAGCTTGGCGTTGCTTTGTTGTGTCACTGTTTGCACTCGCCCAGTGCCGTCAACATGAACCACCGCCGGGACCAGGGCGGACTTGTCAGTACGGTAAGGTAAGACGCGCAACATAAATGGACTCTCAAATCCATCCTCGACCGCGTCAAACCATTCGTTCGCTTGCTCGAGAAGGACGACCGGAGCAAAGGGCCTAAAACCTTCCCTGAATTTGACTTTACCATTGATGACATCTTTCATCTCCGGTCTTCGCGGATCGCAGAGGATGCTGCGGTGCCCAAGAGCGCGGGGGCCAAGTTCCGAACGGCCGTGAAACCACCCGACGATCTTGCCCTGCACGAGCAGATCTACCGCCTCTTCCAGCGGATCATCTGGCCTTGAGATTTGAATACCCGGCGTCTGACGAATTGCGGCATCGATCTCATCAGCGTGATATTCTCTGCCGACGCTATCTCGAATCTGCCGCTTGTAAGTATTACGCCCAGTGAGTTGCCACAGACCGTAATAGGCCGCTCCGATTGCGCACCCGCTGTCCTCGGCGGCCGGCATGATGAAAACATTTTTGAAGAGGCCTTGCCGAATCATTTTTTCATTGGCGACGCTATTGAGGGCAACCCCGCCCGCATAGCAAAAGTTTTCGCTTCGGCTCAGCGCGCGCGTGCGCCTCATAAGATGCGTCAGGGCCGCCTCCAACGCGGCTTGCACTGACGCCGCCAGATTCGAGTATTCCTCTTTTCTGTTCGGCCACCGGTCGTTATGCAAGAACCGGTCTGGCACAATGTCTTTGAAAATAAACTCGTCGTCGACGATCTCATAGAAATCGCTCGCGGGAATCGTCGGTACGCCGTACGGAGCGAGCCCCATGACCTTGCCTGGGCCTTCGAAGAATTGCCCGAAAATTTGATGTCCGATAGCGCCAAACATATCGCCAAGTGTTTGAAAGTACGCCATGCCCTGTTTCGGGTTGGAGGCGTTGGCGATATGTTTTTCAACAAGACTCAGATGACAGTCGGAGGCGTCGTAGACTGAGATGATCTCCTTGACTATCGCGTGCCAGTCTATAAGCTGGGACTGCGATTCACGCACTATGGCCTGCTCCTCTTTGGGAAGGTTTTCCCATGGGGAGCCGCTGCCATCAACAATCAGAACAGCGGCGTCGGCGAAGCCGGACGTCGCGAAGGCTCCGATCGCATGCCCGAGGTGGTGCGGAATCTCGAGTACCGGTATTCCATTCCGCATGATCTGCAATGTTGGATTGAGCGAGGCGTCGTCCAACCAGAGATGCCTTGGCCAAGTAGAGCAAACGACTACAGCGTTCAAGTCCGACGCTGTGATCCCGCCAGCCTTCAGGCAGTACTGAATAGCCAGAGAGCCCTCAGCCGCGGGGTGCTGGGATCGTTTGTGCCGCAGCAGTCTCTCTTCCTGAACAGCCGCTATGATTTCATCGCCCTTCAGCAGACACGCCGCGCCGTTATGCGAGGACGAAATGCCCAAAACCCATGGGCCTGAATGTTTCATAAGTGACCTCCGATTTCTTGTGAGCCGATAATGGAATACATCTGCGCCGCCGAAGACATAAGCCAGTCTATGGACGCGATATCTTTTCGACCAAACCGTACTTCAGCAGGCGGCAAAGATGGCCGAGAGGGCGGACCGAGTCTCCTTCTGTTTTAGAACCGTGAAACGCAAGGATCTCGGCGAGGGAGGCGTCTTCTCGCGCGAGCAGAAAATCCAAGATTGATGACAATTCCTCCGGCTGAAACCATTTATTCGAGGTGGTAATCCTGCTGATCAACTGAGATTTATCACGCCACTGACGGCCCAAGTCGCTAATGGCGACCCGTGTTTCATTGGTAAGGAAGGCTGTCGGATAGTGCTCGAATATATCGAGGTATCCCCATTTAGCAATACCCATCCTATTTAGGTCAAGTGGGGCGACGGCCGCTTCCTCAGCAAGTTCCTCCCACAGGCCTTCGTAACACTTGATTACAGCCTTCCAGTCATAGAGATCTCTGGCCCGCTTCCGAGCTGCGAGCCCGAGCTCACGCCTGTGTTCTACGTCCACTATAAGTTTCACGAGCGCCTGTTTCAGGGCCGCCATATCCACAACCGTTGTCGAGGCGAGCAGGTCCGATTCTTTCGTGTTACTGCTGCCATACAAATTATCAACCTGGCTGGAATACCTGGGCATAAGCGTAGGTATCAAATAGCCGGTTTCGCCTGGGGCCACTAAATCTTTGTAGCCATCCCAGTCCGACGCCACGATTGGCAACCCCGCCGCCATTGCCTCTACCAAGGTGATGCCGAACGTTTCTTGCAGACTATCAGATAACGAGACGAATACATCTCCCGCCGCATACAACTCTCGCTTCTGGGCCGTTGTCGGATTCGGCACGACTCGAACGTTACTCCGACAGCCGAGTTCCGAGGCGAAATCTTCCAGATCTTTCGCCATCCGGAAATGCGTGTCATCCCCCGCAATCACCAAATACACATTGTGGTGTTGTCGGCATAGTTCGGAATGCATGATTAAGAGCGGATACAAGTCGGCTTTGCTGGCGGCGGACAGTCGCCCAAAATAAAGGATAACCACACCCTCTTGGATCGATAGCCACTCACGCGCGGACCTGCCATTATCGGCGAACTGCGAGGCGTCCACGCCAAGTGGAATGACCGGCGTCTTGATCGGCGGGCGAAATTCACCTAGGCCCACCTGCTCGATGCGATCCCCGATGAGCCGGATGTAATTCTTTACCGCCTGAGCGCCGGCTGTACTTGAACAGAGCATGGCGTCGAAGCTGTGCAAACGCGAGAAGATAACGGGCAACATCACCTCTATCTGGCCAGAGTAATTGATAGAGTGGATGACGCCGGTTATTGGCGTTCTAGGGCGGTTAATTGCCCTTCGAATTCGGATGAGTTTCAGAAAATTTACAGCGGGCGACGCGAGGATGACATGCTTCATCTCTTTCAACATGCCGAGCTCATGCTCGAAAACCAGTTTAATGCGATGAGCATTCTCGGCAAACAGACGCGATTCTCGCAGGCTATCAGTCACTCGTTGTGACGGCGCGGGGAGTAAAATCTGGTCATAGGCGCTATGCTGAAGAATAGCCTTGAATACGTCTCCGATGTAGATACCCGCTCCCATGATAGTGTTGTCTTCACTATTTTGGTCTTTACGCCCCTCGGCGTCATACGGAATTTGTTCGAAGTACAGCGCTCTCACGCTAGAGCCCTCCTATCTGGTAAATTGGTTCTATAGTGGCTCACATAGCTGAAATGTGCGCCGCTCTCCTGCCAAAACCACGGCTTTCACTAGCCCCGACACGCCATCAGATTTATCCGCATCTGTTACTCGGCTTGAAGGTCACGCGGATGAATCAAGTTTGGAGCGCCAACATCGCGTACATTCGCACGCTCGGCGCGTTGTTTACCCCGCCGAGATCACCAGCCGGCGCTCACGCCACGCGCCCAGTTGGGAAGTCTCGGCGACAATAGAGAGCGAGTTTTGTCAGCGCGCGTTGACTCGGTCGCCCAAGTAGTGAAGCCGGAGATTTTCAATACGGGCTAGGGATCGCAGTTCACAAGCAATGCGCTCACCGGAATTCTCAAAGAACCTGAAATCGCCATCAGTATGGATGGACGCAGTCAAGCTCTGGACAACATCTTCATCGAGAGGTTCTGACGCGGCGTCAAATACGAAGAGGTCTACTTGCACGATTACCAGCTCCCGACGCTAGTCATCTATGGCTTGGGAAAATATGAGCGCTCGGATTATTCCCGCGCGTTGTCCTATCCTCTCCCCCGACGGACCGGCTTGTCGGCGGCGGACATTGGAAGTCAATCGACATCGGGCCTAAAACGGATCGTAGTGAGTCACTTTAATTTCGCAGATTTTTGGTCTGGACAATTGTGAGCGCCATAAGCCGGGTTGACGCTGGCTGAAACTGAAATTATGAACTGACATTCTGCGGACACTAAGTGTCCCATTGGTGTCAAGTAATCTTCATGGAATAAAGCTTTGACTTCCCATCGAATGACATTTGATTTTTGAGAGCCTCCGACACCTCACTGACGGAGATGCTGGTCATACATGGTTTTTCATACGGGCAGGCGCACTGTTTCAAGATATCCGTGCACGGTGAGCACTGTAGATTTTTATATAAGTTGATATTATTGCGGTGCCCCCAAACCGCCGGGCTGGAAGGGCCGAACAAAACCACGCCAGGTACGCCGAAGGCAGCCGCGGCATGGGCGAATACTGACTCCACCCCTACAAACCCGCGGCAATACTTGATAATAGCGAAGGCCTCACGCAATGAAACCTTTCCGCGCAAGTCAACTGCGCCTGGTATCAATGGCTCCTTAGCAAGGCCGAACTGCATGAATGTGACTTTCGGTGTACTCTCAACTAATTCAATCCAATTAGACATAGGCCAGCTTTTGTTGGCGGTCCAATTTGGCGTAATGTGCATTGCCACGGCATTTTGGTATCGGCTCAAAATAGTCTTTGCCTGCTCTTCTTCTTCTTCCGTCAAAAAGATTTGCACATTCTTCTCACCCAACGAGGCGCCAAGCATCTCCGCTATAATATCTACGGCGTGCCCTATTGGATGGAGCGACGGGCTGAATGTTCCATAATCGTTCCGACAAAGCGCCTGCCTTTTTAAATAATGCTTTATGTATTGAACTGGCGCAGAAGAGAATCGGGCCAATTTCAAGCTGTCTATATAAGGATTATTCTTATACACTTCCATGTGGTCTTTCGATAAACAGTACACCATCACTTTGCATCCCGGGCATCGCTCTTTTAGCGCTCGAAAGGACGGTGTTGTAAGTATCGCATCGCCTATTCCGCCGCCAGAAATTATTCGGAAAACTCTTTGGCGCATAAATCGTCTCCTAGAATTTTCTCGAGACTGTTTAAAGCAAAGCTATAAATTTCTTTTTCCTTGTAGAGAAATGTAAGTAAATTATATCGCCGCTGCCTAATGGGCTTCGAGATTTCGGATCTTACTGCCGCCTCAATCACCGTTAGCTTTTCGCGGCAATCATGTATGGCTTTTCTGACGTTATTCTCAATTGTCATATGGCGGCGCCCTACATGTGATCTTTGAAGTAACTATTACGTTGCAGGTTAGAGAGCGTCTGCGCGCCCAAGGGCGATCACTCGGCCCGCCGCGCTCTCAGCATGGATGTAAATGGCTCTTCGGTCGGAGGTTCTGACCTGAAGACAATCGCGCTCACCCCGACGCCGCAGAGTCTTCGGATGAACGCCATTGATAGGGGTGACGACTTTCGGGCATACGCCATTGAGCCCTTGGTGAACGCCGGGCGCCGCCTAGGAAGGCTCGGTTTGGGTCATTGCAACCCAAGATCATTATCAGTCGATCCCCTTCTCAAACGGAAAAACTGTCTTACTTCGCTCTCGTTATACTGAGGATTATTCTTCACACTGTGAACTATGCTATAGCCCATTCGTAAAAGCGTTTCAGGAGGATAAGCGAGCCCGCGCGCCTGAATTCCGAAAGGTTCGTCACGATCGGAAAAGTCGACTGATTTCAGCCCGACGAGCGCGCAATAAACTCCCATCATCCTCAGGGCAATCGCCCTATAAGATCAAGAATCCGAGGGGTTTACATTCAGGATTTTAAGCAGATAGCTTCGATCCCAACCGGCCTTCAATCTCTTGGTCTGAATGCCGCGTTTCAATGTTGTTTCCTGTTGTAGCAAGTTATGCGTAAGTTTTCTGACCAGAGCCATATTCTCGGGCGCATTACCGACTCGAACTCGCGAATCATCTTCGCCAAACACTACATCGAGAATCCAATGCGACGAGTTTTCAATTCCCCAATGACCGCGCACGGCCTCGGCAGCACGTTCAGCATCCGGCGCCAGGCTGGACATATAGTATCGCCGCTCAGTGCTCGCTTGATCGTTAAGTTCACGCCTCGCTTCGACCATAATCAGACTGCTCAGACGACTCCACTGCTCTTTATTGCGCAACCACTCCGGCGCTTCCAAGCTATAGACGCGGCGCGTTTCTTCCCGGCCATGACCGCTCTCACTCGTCTCGAAGACATCGGCTGCTTTAGGGGAGCTTTGTTTCTTCGATTTTTGCTCCTCTTTTTGCGCCGCACATTCGGCTTCAAAGATGCCTTCGACTTCCGCTCGCAGATTCGGATGATTATCCTTGAGCGCGAGCACGTAATCGGCGCCATTTTCGCAAATCAGTTTGGCAATATCCTTCTGCGTGCCCATCGCATCAATCGTCACTATGCAACCCTTGATATGGAGCAAGCGCAACAATTCGGGGATGGCCGTAATCTCATTCGATTTCCCGTCAACTTTGACTTGTCCGAGCGTCAGGCGATTGCGCCTGGCCCAGGCGCTGACCAGATGGATCGCGCCCGCTCCCGCACGTCGGTTATGCGAGCGGCGCAGCGTCTTGCCATCAATGGCGATCACCTCTCCGTCAGTCAAGGTTCGAATCGACTCCACCCAGGAGATGAAGCACTTCTTGAATTCATTACTGTCCAAGCGGGCGAAGACATCGCCAAAGGTATCGTGCGATGGAATTCCGTTCGGCAACTCCAAAAAGGCGCGCAGCCAGTCTTCATTCGCTTCACCCCACTCTTCCATTTCAGTGAAGTGCTCGGCGCCGCAGATCGTCGCCAAGATGGCGATGGCGATTATATCGATCAGCTTGTGGCGTTTGTTCTCATTATCCCGGCGCGGATCGGGAAGATCTGCAAAATAATCCAGTATCGATTGAGTTTCTGCCTTTTTCGCTTTTTTCGTGGCCATTGTGAGATCGTCCTCTCGACACCCACTTTAGCCATTCAATCTAATGCTTGTAAAGTTATGAATGAGACGCCTTTATAGGGCGATTGCCCTG
>WNGB01001466.1_pt1 | contig 39432 bp, 37 predicted proteins | sample 5400681 | NCBI WGS metagenome assembly WNGB01 (sample SAMN13153367, study PRJNA577476) | soil metagenome | isolation source: 115 cm soil or saprolite under grassland replicate 2 | place: USA:California | collected 2016-06-15 | reverse complement strand
GCCACCTGCCGGACAAGGCGATCGACGTCATCGACGAAGCCGGCGCGGCGCAGAAGATTTTGCCCAAGTCGAGGCAGAAAAAGATCATCAGCAAGACCGAGATCGAAGAAATCGTTGCGAAGATCGCGCGCATCCCGGCCAAGAACGTCACCTCCGACGACCGCAACGCGTTGAAGACACTCGACCGCGACCTGAAGAACGTCGTATTCGGACAGAACCAGGCGATCGACGCGCTGGTCTCGGCGATCCGCATGGCGCGCTCCGGGCTGGGCAATCCGAGGAAACCAATCGGTAACTTTCTCTTCAGCGGACCGACGGGCGTCGGCAAGACCGAGGTCGCGCGTCAGCTTGCGTATTGCCTCGGCGTCGAGCTGATCCGCTTCGACATGTCCGAATACATGGAGCGCCACGCGGTGTCGCGGCTGATCGGCGCGCCGCCGGGCTACATCGGCTTCGACCAGGGCGGCCAGCTCACCGAGGGGATCACCAAGCATCCGTACAGCGTCCTGCTGCTGGACGAGATCGAGAAGGCGCATCCCGATATCTTCAGCATTCTGCTGCAGGTGATGGACCACGGAACGCTGACCGACAACAACGGGCGCAAGGCCGATTTCCGCAACGTCATCATCATCATGACGACCAACGCCGGCGCGGATATGCTGTCGCGCAACTCCATCGGCTTCACCGACAACAAGCAGGCGGGCGACGAGTTCGAATCAATCAAGCGCATGTTCACGCCGGAGTTCCGCAATCGGCTCGACGCGACGATCTCGTTCGCGGCGCTCGACCACGAGACAAGTTCCTGCTCGAGCTCGAAGCGCAGCTGCACGAGAAGAAGGTCGAACCGTCGTTCACGCCGGCGCTCAAGGAGTTCCTGGCGCGGAAGGGCTTCGACCCGCAGATGGGCGCGCGGCCGATGGCGCGGCTCATCCAGGACACGATCCGCAAGGCGCTGGCCGACGAGCTCTTGTTCGGCCGGCTGGTCAGCGGCGGCAAGGTGACCATCGATGTCGGCGCCGACGACAAGATCAAGCTCGTCTTCGAGGAAACCAAGGAAGCGGAGCCGGTCGCGTAAGCTGCAATACATATCGATGGACGGGGCCCCGCGGGGCCCCGTCTTTTTCCGCCCCACCGGAACGCCGCGTAGGAGTACCATCGTTGGCCCGCGCCCTGACGGAGAGGGAGGCATGAACCATCCGCTCTTACGCGCTCTTGCCTGCCTCGCGCTGCTCGCCGCCGCCGATGGCGCCGGCGCCGCCGATGCGAACCTCGGCCGAGACGTTGCCGCCAATTGCGCCACCTGCCACGGAACCGACGGCAAGAGTCGCGGCGCCGTGCCAAGCCTCGCCGGTCAGGACAAGGCTTACATCGTCCAGCAGGTGAAGGACTTTCGCGACGGCAAGCGGCCCTCGACGATCATGCAGCAGCTCGCCAAAGGCTACACGGATGCGGAGATCGATGCTGCAGCCGCGCACTTTGCCGCACAAAAGACGAATTAGCGCAGGCCACCTTCACGCAGTATTCCCGCGATTCATAAAGTGTAAGGAGTTGGCCATGCGCCAGAGCCGACGCGAATTTCTACGGACCGGATCGGCATCGATCGCAGCAGCGGCGCTCGGTGGCATCGGCGGTTGCGCGAGCCTGCCCGACAAGGGACCGAAGGTCGTCGTCGTCGGCGGGGGGTTCGGCGGCGCGACGGCGGCAAAGTACGTGCGCAAGTGGAGCGACGGCAAAATCGCCGTCACGCTGGTCGAGCGCGGCAGCACGTTTGTATCGTGTCCGTTGTCGAATCTGGTGCTCGGCGGCAGCCGCCAGATCGCCGACCTCACGGTACCTTATGACGGTCTGGACAAATGGGGCGTGCGCCGCGTAACCGACGAGGCGATGGCCATCGATCCGGCGGCGCACACGGTCAGGCTCTCCGGCGGTACGACGCTGCCGTACGACCGCCTGATCCTCGCGCCAGGGATCGATTTCATGTGGGATGCGATCCCGGCGCTCGCGAGCCGCGACGCGCAGGAGAAGATCCTGCATGCCTGGAAAGCGGGCGCGCAGACGATCGCCTTGCGGCGGCAACTCGAGGCGATGCCGGACGGCGGCGTCTTCGTCATGCACATCCCGAAGGCGCCGTACCGTTGTCCGCCGGGGCCCTATGAGCGCGCCTGTCAGGTCGCGTTCTATTTCTCGACGCAGAAGAAAAAATCGAAAGTGATCATTCTCGACGCCAACGACGACGTGGTATCCAAGAAGGGCCTGTTCACCGCGGTGTGGAACGGTCGCTACAAGGGTTATGTCGAGTACCGACCGAACAGCGGCTTGGTCGATGTCGACGTAGCGACACTTACCGCGAAGCTCGACTTCGACAAGGTCAAGGCCGACGTGCTCAATATCATCCCGCCGCAGCACGCCGGTGGGATCGCGCGAGCGCTCGGCATGGCCAACGCCAACGGCCGCTTCTGCCAGGTCGACTTTCTCAGCTTCGAGTCAACCGCGCAGCGCAATATCCACGTCGTCGGCGACGCTACGCAGAATGCACAGCTGATGCCCAAATCCGGTCACATGGCCAATCAGCACGCCAAGGTCTGCGCAGCAGCAGTGACGGCGCTGCTCACCGGCGGCGAGGTGAACCAGGCGCCGGTGATCGCCAACACCTGTTACAGCTACATCGACGACAAGGAGGTCGCGCATGTGGCGTCGGTGCACCGCTACGATCCCGACAAGAAGACGATGAGCGTCATTACCGGCAGCGGCGGCTTGTCGGCCGCTGCGAACGTGGAAGAGAGCGTCTACGCGGAAGCTTGGGCTAAGAACATCTGGGCCGACATGCTCACCTAAGAGCATTTCCCGGGGCCGGTGCGGATCTCTATGCTACGATCCGGCGCACCGGGCGGCGGGGTCAGCGCCAAGCGGCGCTAGTCCTCGACCGCCCCTTGCCCCGATTCCGTCACCTGATCGATCATTTCTGCCATGGCTACTTCCGCGTTGCTGCTCTCGACCTCCCCTCGCTGGATCGGCACCGCACGCGTGCCCGAACGGCTCGCCAAGGCTGGGTTTGCCGTCTCGCTCCTGACGCCGAAGAACACGCTGGCCGAGAAGAGTCGCTTCGTCGGCAAGGTCGGACATCTGCCGGCTGAGGCGACGACGATGGAGTGGGTCCAAGCGTTTGCCGGGATGGTCGCGGCGGTGGCGCCGCGGATCGTCATCGCCTGCGACGATACGGCCCAGCGGCTGCTGCAAACCCTGGTCCTCAGTCCGCCGCCCGGCATGCGGCCAGACGTGCACCTGCAACTCGCCCAACTCGTGAAGGAGTCGCTGGGCGATCCGGCCCATTACCGCACTACCACCGACAAGAAGCTTCTTGCACCCGCAGCACAGGCGCTCGGTGTTCGAGTGCCTCAGTTTGCGATCGTGTCGAGCCTGGCGGAGGCCGAATCGTTCGGCGCGGCGCAGGCTTTCAACGTCGTGCTCAAGCGAGGCTTCGGGAGCGCAGGCAACGATGTGGCGCTCGTGTCCAGCCGCGACGCGCTGACGCGGGCCTACGGCGAGTTGACCGGCAAGGTAGAACTCAATCTCGAGGGCGCGACCGGCGTCAGGCTTCTGCTCCAAGCGCGCATCCCGGGGCGCATTCGGCATCACACCGTCGCGGCGATGCGCGGGAAGCTGCTGGCAGGCGTATCGCGGGAAAAGATAATTGCCAATCCGGCTCCTACCGGCCCGGCGACCGTCACGCACTATTTCCGGGTGCCCGAGATGCGCGAAGCGGCGGAGAAGCTCGTGGGAGCGTTCGGCATGACCGGGTTGTTCGCGTTCGAGTTCATTGCGCACGAGAAGACCGAGGAGTGCTTCCTTCTTGAGATCAACCGCCGCGTGACTCCCGGAACTCATGCGGCTGCGCAAGTCGGCATCGATCTCTGCGCGGCGCTTTACGCCGGCCTGCACGGCACGCCCGTGAACACGCGCACCGACCTCGACCCGGACGAGGAGCATACCCTCGCTCACTTTCCGCAAGAGTGGCTGCGCGACCCCAACAGCCGTTACTTGCGCGAGCATCCAGTCGATGCGCCATGGGACGACCCCGCATTGTTCGAAGCGATGCTGGCGCTAAGGGACGCCGACTGAATACGCTGGGGCTCGCGGTGCGCTGGCTGATACGCAATGCCGCACACCGGCTCGCGAGAATAAGGCGGCCGTCGCCGCTGCTTCCGGCGAAGCCGGCGCGGCCGCCGATCCTGCCGCGGAATCGTCCGACCGACAGCTCCGCCTTCAGGCAGCGGCAGAAATGGTTTCCACGAATCCCCGATCCCGCGGAAATAGGCAAAACATCGCCAAGCGCATTAAGTACCAGTAAATCAAGTCTTTAAATAAATCTTCGTCAAGGCTGGGAGGCGCGCTATTGCAAAGCAGCAACAATCTGGCCCTATGGTGCGAATTTTCTTTCCACCACTCGGAAATGATTTCTAACTTAATGATTTTTTGTGTATTTTTCTGTATTGCAGTGCCGTAATCTACTTGTCACTGCAGCGCAACTTTGTTACCGTCGTTTCAACATGCGGCGCCGCCGGACTTAGCGCGTCCGCAAGGGGAGTCGGCACCGAACGAAGATGGAGACAGCGATGAACTACGATCTGGAAGCGGCAAGACTAAAGAAGGATTGGGCGGAGAACCCTCGCTGGAAAGGTATTCGCCGCGCCTACAACGCCGAGGACGTCGTCCGGCTCCGCGGGTCGTTCCACATCGAGCACACGCTCGCGCGGCGCGGTGCCGAGAAGCTATGGCAGCTCGTCACCGAGGAGCCGTTCGTGAACGCGCTCGGCGCGATGACGGGCAACCAGGCAATGCAGCAGGTCAAGGCTGGGCTCAAGGCGATCTACCTCTCGGGGTGGCAGGTGGCTGCCGACGCCAACATGGCCGGCGAGATGTATCCGGATCAGTCGCTGTATCCGGTCAACTCGGTACCGGCGGTGGTGAAGCGCATCAACAACACCTTCCTGCGCGCTGATCAGATCCAGCACATGGAAGGCAGTGGCAGCGTCGACTACTTCGCGCCGATCGTCGCCGACGCGGAGGCCGGATTCGGCGGCGTGCTCAATGCTTTCGAATTGATGAAGGCGATGATCGAGGCAGGGGCGGCGGGCGTGCATTTCGAGGATCAGCTCGCGTCGGTCAAGAAGTGCGGCCATATGGGCGGCAAGGTGCTGATCCCGACGCGTGAAGCAATCGAGAAGCTCGTTGCCGCTCGGCTCGCCGCCGACATTATGGGCGTACCGACCATCATCCTGGCGCGTACCGACGCCGAAGCGGCGGATCTCGTGACGTCGGATATCGACGACAACGACAAGCCGTTCTGCACCGGCGTGCGCACCGGCGAAGGCTTCTACCGCACCAGGAACGGCCTCGAACAGGCCGTTGCGCGCGGGCTCGCCTATGCGCCGTTTGCGGATCTCCTGTGGTGCGAGACCGGCAAGCCTGACCTCGAGTTCGCCAAGGCATTCGCCGAGGCGATCCACGCGAAGTACCCGGGCAAGATGCTTGCGTACAACTGCTCGCCGTCGTTCAACTGGAAGAAGAACCTCGACGACGACACGGTGGCCAAATTCCAGCACGAGCTGGGCGCGATGGGTTACAAGTTCCAGTTCATCACGCTGGCCGGATTCCACAGCCTCAACTACTCGATGTTCAACTTGGCGCACGGTTACGCGCACAACCAGATGACTGCGTTTGTCGAGCTGCAGGAAGCCGAATTCGCGGCAGTGGCGAAGGGCTTCACTGCGATCAAACATCAGCGCGAGGTAGGCACCGGCTACTTCGACGCCGTCACACAGACGGTGCAGGGCGGGCAATCCTCGACGACCGCGCTCAAGGGGTCGACCGAGGACGAGCAGTTCTTCGACAAGCCCAAGGCGGAGCTGTCGGTCGCGAACGCCTGAGGCGGATTTTCCTTCGCTAGCGCGGCGCGGCGCCTGGAAGGGTTGCCGCGCCTTGCTTATGCGCCCGCGCGAAGTCTGGATATTGTCGACCTGGTCCATTAGAATCCCGCCTCGGCCCGCGCGCCCTTCGCGCGATCCAGCATTCATGTCTCGCAGCCGCTAAACGCATCGAGCCGGTCGGGCCCAAGTTGACGGCAATCGGCAGCCGAGTCACCAGGTCAGACGAACGCACCATGAGTGAAGAACTGTTCCGCGCTCCTCAGCAGGGCGTCATCAAGCGCAGCTTCGACCGATCGGCTTCCGGTGCCGTACGCGCGCTGTCGGGGTGCTACACGGGGTTCGTGCTGGACCGGTTGGGCAAGTTGGGATTCATGAGCCCGGCCATGAAGCCTCTGAGCCTGGGCACCAGGATCTGCGGCCTCGCGACGACGGTCCTGGGAGCCGAGCTCGACGTGCGCCGAATGGCCATCAACCAGGCCCAGCCTGGCGACGTGCTGGTCATCGCCGCGGGAGGCGCGACAGAACATGCGTGCTTCGGCGATGCGACGGCGCTCCGCATGCAGCTCAAAAGCATGGCGGGTTGCGTCATCGACGGATCGACGCGCGATGCCGCGTCGCTGCGCGTGATGAAGTTTCCAATTTTTGTCAAAGGCGTCACCGCCCGGAACTACCACTACCCCTACGCCGGGGATCACGGCGCGGTCAACGTACCGATCGTCTGCGACGGCGTGCTCGTCCATCCCGGCGACGTCGTCCTAGGCGATGACGATGGGGTCGTCGTCGTGCCGGCCGCCGCCGCGATCACTCTGGCGCAAACGATCGAGCGCGAATTGGCGGTCGAACAGGCCACCCGCAAGGCCATGACGTCCTTCAAGCCCTATGACGTGCAGGGCATCCTGGTCGAGCGGGGCTACCGATTCGAGGATTAGCGCTGCATGCCGGCTGATCGCGGCGCGTCGGTCGATTTCTATTTCGACGGTCGCTTGGTCACGGGGCGTCCGGGCCAGAGCGTCGCGATCGCGCTCTGGGCCGCCGGCATCCGCGCGCTCCGCCATAGTCCAATAGACGGTGCACCGCGCGGCATGTTTTGCGCGATCGGGATCTGCCAGGAGTGCGTGGTCATGATCGACGGCGTTCGCAGGCCGAGTTGCGCGACCGTAGTGCAGCCGGGGCTGCGCATACTCCCGGTTCCCGATCCGTCGACTGGACCGGGACACTGAGCTCGAGCCACGACCTGATCGTCATCGGAGCCGGCCCGGCTGGCGCTGCCGCGGCCGTCGCGGCGACCGCGTGCGGCCTATCCGTACTTGTGCTCGACGAGGGTCCGGCTGGCGGCGGGCGGATTTATCGTCCACCGAATTCGTGGAGAGAGCACTCCGGCGCTTCGCAGGTCGGCTCGGCCGAAGGAAGGGCGCTGCGCACGGAGCTCTCTTCGTGCGGCGCCGAGCTTGCCTTCGAGCAGTGCGTCTGGCACGTCGGCCTTCTGCCGGGGAACGCGGACAATCTGCCGCGCTTTGAAGTATCCGCGCTCGCAGCCGAGTGTCGCCGGCAAGCGCAGAGTAGAGCGCTGGTGATTGCGACCGGCGCCATCGAGCGCTTTTACCCACGCCCGGGCTGGACGCTGCCCGGGGTGGTCGGACTGGGCGCGGCAATGCTCATGCTCGAGGCCAGCGGCGTGCTTCCCGGCAAGCGTGTCGCGATTGTCGGGCCGGGTCCACTCTCCGTATCAGTGGCTAGGCTGATCGTCGATGCCGGCGGCGAAGTAGTCGCGATCTGCGACCCCAATCCTTTGCATGCCTGGGTCGAGGCGCTGCCGGCCATGGCGCGGCGGCCGGGCAGTCTTGCCCGCGGCAGCGCCTGGTTGGCTGGGTTAGCACTCAAGAACGTGCCCGTGTATCGCGGATGGGACGTGCGCGCCATCCACGGCGAACAGGACGTCGAGAGCGTGACCGTCGGCCGCGTCGATGGTCGGTGGCGCCCGCTGCCCCAAAGCGAGGAACGAACCATCGCGGCGGATGCGGTCTGCATCGGCTACGGATTCGCGCCCGCGACCGACATCTATCAACTGCTCGGCGCCGCGCAGCGCTACGACTCCGCGCTCGGCGGCTGGATGCCGGTGCTCGATCGCGGCCAGCGCAGCGATGTGCCGGGCTTATACGGTGCGGGTGACAGCGCCGGTGTGTTAGGGGCCGCAGCCGCGCCCGGCACCGGGCGAATCGCCGCGTTGTCGGCGGCGCTCGACCTCGGCCGCCTCGATGCCGTGACCTATGAGCGCAAAACCCGCGCGACACGGCGTAGTCTTGCTCGCGCCGTGAGCTTCAGTTCCGCGTTCACTCGCCTTGCCCAACCGCGCGCGACGGCCGTGGGATGGGTGCCCGATCACACGGTCGTGTGCCGGTGCGAGGACATCCACGCCGGTGAGTTGCGCGCGGCGATCGCCGCCGGCGCGCAGGAGATCAACGCACTGAAGGCGGCAACGCGCTGCGGCATGGGACCGTGCGGCGGTCGCGTGTGCGGCGAGGCGGCGGGCGCGCTCCTCGAGTCAGCCGGATTCTCCCGTGAGCGCAGCGGGCAACTTACCGCACGCGCGCCGCTACGTCCCGTGCCGCTCTCCGCGCTCACTGGAAAGTTCGACTACGGCGACATTCCGTTTCCGCAAACGGCGGATACATGACAGCCTCGTTTGATGCGATCGTGGTCGGTGGTGGCGTGATGGGCGCAGCCGCGGCGCTGCAGCTCGCCGAGGGTGGCATGCGCGTCGCCCTATGCGAGGCGCGTCAGCTCGGCATGGGCGCGTCGGGTGTGAACGCGGGCACGCTGTCGATGCAGACCAAGCGTGTGCCGCTGATCCCCTACGCGCTCCGGGGCTACGAGTTGTGGAAGCGCGCAGGCGATGCCGTCGGCTTCAAGGAGACCGGGAGCCTCACGCTGGCATATACGCAGGCCGAGGCCGAGGGCCTCGCGCAGCGCATGACTGCGAGACGCAATGCCGGGGCGCCCATCGACTTGATCAGCGCGGCCGCGGCCCGCGCCATGGAGCCCGGTCTTCGCGAGGGTCTGGCTGCGGCGAGCTATTGCGCGGCCGACGGCTACGCGAATGCCAGCCTGACGGGCGTCTACTATCGCGGCCGGCTGCGCGCGGCCGGCGCCGACGTGCGCGAGCTCACGCCTGTCCACGCGATCGTGCCCGAGGGCACCGGCGTGACCGTGCGCACGCCGGCCGGCCCATTGCGTGCCGCGCGTGCGCTGCTGGCGACGGGGGCGTGGGCGAAGACGATGAGCGAGCAGATCGGCGTGCCCTTGCCGATTCGTCTGCGCGTGAATACTGTGTCGGTCACCGAGCGCACGCCAACGCTGATCAAGGTTGTGATCGCGCACGCCTCGGGCCTCCTGACGCTGAAGCAGGCCGCCAACGGCACCATGCTGATCGGCGGCGCTTGGCAGGGACGCGGGTCCCCCATCACTTGGCATGGCGATATCGTGCCCGAAATGCTTATCGCCAATCTGCGCCTTGCGCAGTACGTCCTCCCGCAGCTGGCGGAAGTCCGGGTGTTGCGCTGCTGGACCGGATTCGAGGCGCAAACACCCGATTCGGTGCCCCTGGCGGGGCCGATGCCAGGCATGAGCAACCTGTTCGTGCTTTGCTGTGTTCGCAGCGGCTATACGATCGGCCCTTACATCGGCCAACTCATGGGCGACCTGATGCTGGGCCGCGAGCCGGAGATGCCGCTGTTCGATCCGGCGCGTTTGTTCAAGGCGACGGAGAAGTAGCGCGCGCGAGATATGGCCGCCTTAACGCAGCGATTGTTCTTCGCGCTGTGGCCCGATGAGCCGGCCCGCGCGATGATTGCCGGCCTTGCACGCGAGGTCGCGCCCGAAAGCGGCGGCCGTCCGACTGCGCTGAACCACATCCATCTCACGTTGGCGTTCGTCGGCGAGCAGCCGGCGATTCGGGTCGACTCGTTGCGCCGTCTGGCCGGCGTGGTTCGCGCGCGGGCCTTCATGCTGGCTCTCGATGAAATCGGCGGCTTTCGGCGCGCGGGCATCGCCTGGCTGGGCGCGTCCACGGCGCAGCCCGGGTTGACGGCCTTGCACGACGACCTCGCTCACGCACTGCAGTCTCGAGGATTTCCGGTCGACCAGCGGCCCTATGCGCCACATCTGACGCTGGCGCGGCGTAGCACGACTGTGATCGATCGCCGCTTGTCGCAGCCTATACGCTGGCGTGTGAACTCGTTCACGCTGATGGCGTCCGAGCTGGCGCCGAGCGGTCCGGGGTACCGGACAATCGCCGAGTGGCCGCTGGTGGCGGCTTGAGCGTGCCTCCTCGGCGGCGGGAAAAAAGAGCCGTTAGGTTCCTAAGCCAGCCAAGCCGCGGCAACGCTGGAGAAACGGGAATCTTCGTTACGAAGCCGCGTCGGCGGCTGCCGAGGCCAGCCTCGCGCGATGCTCTTCGCGCCCGCGCGCCGCGCGTTGGCGCAGGACCTGAATTTCGGTAAGCGAAGTGACAGGCGCAAAACCGGGCTGCCTGGCTGCGTCGAATTCCGAAGCTGTCGCATCGAAGAAATGCGGCATGGGGACGATAGCCGAGGCCGGAGCATCGCTCGAGAAAAGCGCTTCGCGCGCTTCAGCGCTGCTCCTGTCGCTGCGGCGCGCAACGGTTTCCTTCAAGCCGCAGGCGAGCACGCCGAACGCACAGCCCCCGCCGATCATGGCACCGACGCCAAGTCCAATGGCGTCGCCCGCGGCGACGATCGCGACCAGCAGCGCGAGTCCGGCAATGCCGGTGCAAGCTCCGATGGCGTCATGCGTCCAATGCTTCGTTGCGGTGTTCATGGGTCCTTCTCCTGTCGCCAGCTTGCCGGTTTGATGCTTCGATCGGCTTGACGGGATTCACCGATCGGTCGATGGATGGCTGCAGGTTACGGGTGCCGTCTTACCGGCTCAAGAAGGACGCGACGAATCCCGCAAAGCGGCGGATGAAACGCGATAGGCGAGTGCCAATGGGCAGCCGCCGGGCCGGCGGGCTCGCAAGCAATCCGCAGCATGCAGAAAGCGCCGCGCCGCCGCGAACGCATAGGCATCGCAGAACTTGCGCTATATTGCGTCGGGGGCGGCTTGCACGAAGGGCAAAGGAGGCATCGATGAAGCCGATTCTGCGTGTTTCTCGGTATTTGGTCGTCGTCGCGGTCCTAGGCTGCATCGTCATGTTCGGTGTCGTGACGATCTACGCTGCCGTGGCCGTAGGCAGCGCGACATTGAAGATCCTGTTCGGGGGCTACGCGTTGACCGAGATTGCGACGGTGACGGTCTACGCCTTCAAGATTCTCGATCTTTTTCTGATTGGAACAATCCTCTACATCGTTGCGCTCGGCCTTGCCGCGCTCTTTCTCGACAGCGAAGCGGCCTTGCCGCGATGGTTCAAGATCCGCGAGTTGCAGGACCTCAAGGACGTCGTCTCGCAGTCGGTTGTGGTCGTCTTGCTCGTCGCATTCCTGGGCATCGTGGTCGAGTGGGAGAAGGGGACGGACATCGCCTTCGTCGGCGGCGGCATCGCAGCGGTCATCGCCGCCGTCGCGTTCATGCTGCGCACGAGCCGCGCCGAAGACCGCCGGCCCTGATCTTTCGCGACCAGTCGCGCTATCCGCCGCGGACAACGGGCCTCGCCGGGTCCGCGATCCACTCACTCCAAGAGCCGGGATACAGGCGCGAGCCGCGCAGCGCGGCCACCGACATGGCGAGGACGTTGTGGCACGCCGTGACGCCCGATCCGCAATGGTGTACGACGGCGGATGGCGGAGTATCGCCGAGCAGCGCCTCGAATTCCGAACGCAGCAGTGCCGCGGGCTTGAAGGTCCCCTGCGACGTCAAGTTCTCGCCGTACGGCCGATTGTGCGCGCCCGGAATATGCCCGGCGACGGGATCGAGCGGCTCGAGGTCGCCGCGAAAGCGCTCGGGAGCACGCGCGTCGAGGACGAATAGCGATCCATCGTTCAGATGACGGACGATCTCGTCCGCGCTCGCCGCCGGCCCGGGTCGCATCGGCACGAAAGCGGTCGATCGCGGCGGCGGCAACTCGCTTGTCCGCGGCCGTCCCTCGGCGGTCCACCTGTCGAAGCCGCCATCGAGCACCGCCACGGCGTCGTGGCCGAGCCAGCACAACAGCCACCACAGCCGCGACGCCCACATGCCGCTGTTCTGGTCGTAGGCGATCACCTGCTTGGTAGCGTCGATTCCGGTGCGGCCGAAAGTCGCTGCGAGCGCGGCGACTTCGGGCAGCGGATGGCGGCCATTGCGGCCGGTCTTGGCACCGGATAGATCGCGGTCGAGGTGCAAAAACGCCGCGCCGGGAATATGGGCCGCACGATACGAGCGCTCGCCGGCATCGACATCGGCGAGATTGTGACGGCAATCGACGATGACAAAGGCGGGATCGTCGAGATGCCGCGCGAGATCCTCGGTGGAGATGAGCGTGGTGTATTTCACGAACTCTGCGGCAAGGCGATCGTCGGTTTTCCTGCGAATTCATTCGCAGGTGAATGAGCTGGTGATACGCCGCGGCCGGATGAATCCGGCCCTAGGAAATTCCTCCGAGGGAGGGATTTGGCGTCAGTAGGCTCCGGATTCGGCTGGCAAATGCGGCTCGAGTTCCCGGCGCAAGAACTCGTGGAAGTGCTGCATGCCGTCTTCCATCGGCGATTGGTAGGGCCCGACCTCGTTCTTGCCGGTCTTGTACAGCGCGCGCCGGCCCTCGTCCATGCGCTCGGCGATTTCGTCGTCCTCCGCCGCGGTCTCCATGTACGCGGCCTGCTCGGCCTCGACGAACTCGCGCTCGAACAGCGCGATATCCTCGGGATAGTAGAACTCGACTACGTTCGTCGTGCGGTCGACGGCGCGCGGGAGCAGCGTGCTTACGATCAGCACGTGAGCGTACCACTCGAGCATGACGTTCGGGTAGATCGTCACCCAGATCGCGCCGTGCTTTGGCGGCTCGCCGCGGTAGTACTCGAGCACTGCCCTGTGCCAGCGCTCGTAGGCCCGGGTGCCGGGCTTCGCGAGCGCATTGTTGACGCCGACCGTCTGCACCGAGTATCGCTCTGCGAATTGCCAACGCAAATTGTCGGTGGTGACGAACTGGCCCAACCCCGGGTGGAACGGGCCGACATGGTAGTCCTCGAGATAGACCTCGATGAAGCTCTTCCAGTTGTACTGGCACTCGTGGATCTCGACCCGGTCGAGCATGTAGCCCGAAAAGTCGAAGTCCTTGGCAACGCCGATACCCGCGAGCTCGCTCGCGATGTCGCGCGGCCCGTCGAAGAGAAGCCCGTGCCAGTTGGCAAGCGGGGTGCTGTCGAGCTTGAGACAGGGCTGCTCGTCGAAATGCGGCGCGCCGAGCAGTGTGCCTTTGAGGTCGTAAGTCCAGCGGTGCACCGGGCACACGATGTTCTCAGCGTTGCCGCGACCCTTGAGCATTACGGCCTGGCGGTGGCGGCAGACATTCGATAGCAGCTCGACGCCGCCGGCGTTGCGAACGAGCACCTGTGCGTTGTCGCGCCAGGCCAGCGCATAGTAATCGCCGGGATTGGGCACCATCAGCTCGTGCCCGACGTAGCCGGGACCGGGATGGAACAGACGCCTCTGCTCGAGCTCGAACAGCGCAGGATCGCTATACCAGGAAACGGGCAGCTGCGACGTGGCCAGTAGCAGCCGATCCGCAGTGGCGAGATTGGACATCGGCCTATCCTTTACGTAACCAACCCAACAATAAGGGGCGAGAATCCCCGCCCCTCAACCGCTTTGCTAAGTCAGCCCGCCACGGGAGAACCCGTGAAGGCCGCGTCGTCAAATACATCTTCATTATAGCCGCGGAGCGCTCCCCCGTCCAAGTCCAGCGTTGACTGGCGTCGACTAAATGCGGTAGTTTGATCAGATTTTCAAGAGGTTGGTTCCGCGCTTGTCGCGCACAGCACGCGCGGCCAAGTCGACTGCGCGAGAACCGCTCGCTGCCGATGGCCAAATCGCCCGATTCGACTCCCCAGACGTTCGAGGCCGCGCTCGCCGAGCTCGAAACGATCGTCGCGACCATGGAGGATGGCCGATTACCGCTGGCCGAAGCGCTGGCGGCGTACAAGCGTGGTGCCGAGCTGCTGCAGTATTGCCAGACGGCGCTCAAGAACGCGCAGCAGCAGGTGCAAGTGCTTGAGCGCGGTGTTCTCACAGCCTTTGCGCCCGGAGAGGCAGACGCCGGGACCAAGGCTTCCGATCGGTCCAGCACAGGCGAGGCCGATGCACCCTGATGTCGCCTGGGCCGTCTGGTCGGGCGAGCGCGCGCGACGAGTCGAAAGCGTCGTCGACGGCTTCCTGCCTCCAGCGACCGAGCCGCCGCAGCGCTTGCATGAGGCGATGCGCTACGCCGTGCTGGTCGGTGGCAAGCGTGTGCGCGCGCTGCTCGCCTACGCCGCAGGTGAGCTCACCAGCGCGGACCCGACCGTTGTCGACCGTGCGGCCGCCGCGGTCGAGCTTATCCATGCCTACTCACTCATTCATGACGACCTGCCATGCATGGATGACGACGTGCTCCGGCGCGGCAAGCCGACGTGTCACATCGCATTTGGCGAGGCAACCGCGCTCCTCGCTGGCGACGCCTTGCAGAGCTGCGCCTTCGAAGCGCTGGCGGCCGCGCCCTTGCGCGATCGAGGACAGGCCGTATCGCTGCTCGCGCAAGCCGTCGGTTCGCGTGGCATGGCCGGCGGACAGGAAATCGATCTCGCCGCCGGCGGCCAATCGCTCGACTTGGCTGAACTCGAGCACATGCATGCACTCAAAACAAGTGCGCTAATCCGAGCAGCGGTTCGCCTCGGCGCAGGTTGCGGCCGGCCGGTGAGTGCCGGCGAGAACGACGCACTCGACCGTTACGCGTCGGCCATCGGGCTGGCCTTCCAGGTCGTCGACGACGTCCTTGACGTCGAAGGCACGGCGCAGAGTCTGGGCAAAACCGCGGGCAAGGACGCGGTACAGCGTAAGTCAACGTACGTAACGCTGATGGGCCTGGCCGCTGCTCGGGAGCGCATCGAAGCATTGCGCGTCGAGGCGCTGACGGCGCTGACAGGCTTCAGAAATCACGCGCGTAGGCTTTTCGAGCTTGCGGAGTGGGTCGTGGCGCGCACGCATTGATGGACCGTCTGCTCGAACAGATCAACGATCCAGCCGATCTGCGCCGGCTGGATGCGGATGAGCTCCTGCAGCTTGCGCGTGAGCTTCGCGAATTCATTATTGCTTCGGTGGGTCGGACCGGAGGCCATTTGTCCTCCAATCTCGGTACCGTAGAGTTGGCGATCGCGCTGCATTACGTCTTCGACACGCCGCGCGATCGCCTGGTGTGGGACGTCGGACACCAGACTTACCCCCACAAGATCCTGACCGGCCGCCGCGAAGGCATGGCGAAGCTGCGGCAATGGGGCGGCATCGCAGGCTTCCCGCGCCGGGTCGAAAGCGAGTACGACAGCTTCGGCACTGCGCACTCGTCCACGTCGATCTCCGCGGCGCTCGGCATGGCCATTGCCGCCAAGCGCAAGGGCGAGAAGCGTGCCGTCGTCGCCGTGATCGGCGACGGGGCAATGAGCGCCGGCATGGCCTACGAGGCGATGAACAACGCCGGTGCCGCCGACGTGGACCTGCTGGTTATCCTGAACGACAACGACATGTCGATCTCAGAATCGGTCGGCGCGTTCAACAATTATCTCGCCCGGCTGTTGTCCGGTCGCGTGTACAACACCGTGCGCCGTGGCGGCAAGCAATTATTGTCGCGGCTGCCCCCGGTCAAGGAGCTGGCCAAGCGCTGGGAAGAGCACACCAAGGGCATGGTGCTACCCGGCACGCTGTTCGAGGAGTTCGGCTTCAACTACATCGGCCCGATCGACGGCCACGATCTCGACACGCTGGTGAAGACGCTTTCAAACGTCAGAATGCTCTCGGGCCCGCAACTCCTGCATGTGATGACGGGCAAGGGACACGGCTACCCGAAAGCCGAAGCTGATCCAATCCTCTACCACGGCGTGACCAAGTTCGACCCCGCGGTTGGCATCGTGCCCAAGCCAGCGACGAAGCCCACGTACACGCAGATCTTCGGCGACTGGCTGTGCGACATGGCCGCCGCCGACGTGCGGCTGATCGGCATCACGCCTGCGATGCGCGAGGGCTCGGGACTCGTGCGCTTCTCGCGGGAGTATCCGGAGCGTTACTTCGACGTCGGCATCGCCGAGCAGCACGCGCTGACGTTCGCCGCCGGGCTCGCCTGCGAAGGGCTGAAGCCCGTCGTCGCGATCTATTCGACGTTCCTACAGCGCGCGTACGATCAGTTGATCCACGACGTCGTGCTGCAGAACCTGCCGGTGGTGTTCGCCATCGACCGCGGCGGGGTGGTTGGCGCCGACGGCCCGACGCATCATGGCAGCTTCGATCTCACGTATCTGCGCTGCTTGCCAAACACGACCGTGATGACGCCCGCCGACGAAAACGAATGCCGGCAGATGCTGACCACCGCGTTCACGCTCGATACGCCTGCTGCGGTGCGCTATCCGCGCGGCGCGGGGCCGGGTGTGGCCGTCGAGCGCGAGCTCAAACCGCTGGCGGTTGGCAAGGGCGAGATTCGCCGCGACTCGCGGCGACGCGCACACCGCCTCGGCATTCTCGCCTTCGGCAGCATGCTGCATCCCGCGCTGGCCGCCGCGGAGGAGATCGACGCGACGGTCGCCAATATGCGCTTCGTCAAGCCAATCGATGTCGAGCTGATCACGTATCTCGCGCGTACGCACGAAGCGCTCGTGACGGTGGAAGAGAATGTCGTCGCCGGCGGCGCCGGCAGCGCGGTCGCGGAAGTCCTGGCGGCGGAGGGCTTCGCCATGCCGATGCTGCACCTCGGGTTGCCCGATGAGTTCATCGACCACGGCGACCCGGCGCTTCAGCTCAAACACTGCGGGCTCGATGCGCAGGGGATCGCGGCATCGATCACCGAGCGCTTCGGCGCGCTGTACGGCGACGCCGTGGCGCCGGCGGTCGTGATCAATATCGCCAAGCCGGCGGCGTAGGACGATCGGCGACAGGCCGCGGTCTGTTTCACGGCGCAACCGCACGAACGCTAAAAGTTGTAGCCGACTCCGAGCAGAAAAACATCCGAGTCGAAGGGGCGGTCGGCGCTGACGCGGTGCCAAGTGGCTCGCGCGTTCCAGTCGGGGGTCACGCGATAGCTGGCAGTGAGGCTCAAGATGCCTGCCAAGCGTTCGCGACCGCCCTCTGCGAAGTCTCCCGGATAGACGTCGACGACTACGTCGACCCCGATGCCGGCTCCTAGGGTCCATCGCCCCTCCCCGAGAGTGCGACCCAGCCAGAGCTCTGACACGACGCCGTGGCGGCGAGCGAGCCGCGGTTGGCCTTCGTGCAGCCAGGCGAGTGTCCAATCGAAGTGATCGTTCAGCGAGCGCCGATACTCGACGCTCATGGCGAACGAAGGCTCCGACGAGAAGTCGTTGACGACGGCCCGCCCGCCGAGGAACGCGACCTCATTGCGGGTCGACGGCGACCACGCGCCGCGCGCCGACGCCGCATCGGCCGTCGGTTCACCGTCGAATTTGTATCCGACTCCGAGCAACACCGACGTGGTATCGATGCTCCTGCGCGTGTCGGTGAACTGCAGGCGCAGCTCGATCAGCCAATCGCGGAGGATCTGCCAGCGCGCGGAAGCTGAGTACAGGATGCCCCAGCCATGGTTGTCGCTTTCGGTTTCGCCTTCTGCTCTGCGCGTGGTGTCGAAGTAGTAGTAGGGGCCTATGCCGGCGGCGAACGACAGACGCGGATCGAATGCGGTCGTGCCGATCCAGAGCTGCGCGGCGACGCCGTCGCGATGGTGGTTGGGCACGTGGCCCTGGTTGATCCAAGACCCGCCGACGCCGAAATTCGCAGTGAGCGCGTGCCGATAATCGAGCGCCCAGGTGAACGATTGCGCATCGCTGCCGCGCGGGAAGATGCCGCCGCCGAGAACGGCCAGCTCGTTGGCGTGGGCGGTCGCCGCCGCGAACCCGAGCAGCACCGCGCAGCACACCCGGAACAGACGACGGTCTGCCCAGAATCCGCGGCCGTACCGACGCGGTGGCTGGCGCTTCGTCACGGAGCGAAACTCGCTGGTGAACCCGCTTCGGCGCACGCTCTATATTCTCGCCGCAGGCGGCTTCGGATACTCAACCATCTTCGCCGTCCGTTGCTCGAACGCGTCGCGGCACGAAAGCAAACGCGCTTGGCTGCTGGAAACAAGCGAGTAGACCCGAAGCCGGGTCAGCCGATCGTTGGCCTCCTGGCAAGCCTTCTCGCTCGTCACCCAAAGCTGCGGATCGATGCGGCGCAGATCGAACGCGCCCGAATAGCTGCGCAGCGTCTTACGGCCGCGGTTGTCGAAGTATTCGTGAAAGTATGACATCGCGAGTTCGCGCAGGCTGCGGTAGACCGGGTCGCGATAGCGCAGCTGCGCCCCGTTGTGCTTGGAAATCGCGCCCCAGCCGCCACCGCGGCGGAACAGCGCGAGGACGTGGGGATGGTCGCTCGTGTCGCAGTCCATGAACATCACGAGCGGGGGCTCGCCGTGGATCCACAGCGCACAGGCGGCGACGAACGCGCCTTCGATGCAATGCGCGCGCCGTTGTCGCAACACCTGGCGCACCGACAGAATCGTCTCGCCACCGATTTCGTGGTTGGCCGGGATCGCGTTGAGGAAAAGCTGGATCTTCGGCGGCGCATCGAGCCGCCTCAGGATCGAGAACTCGGCGCGTGTTAGCCCCAGATCTTCGCGACGGGCACTCTTCCTGCGCGTGCTGAGGGTCATGCGTCGATATCATACGCTTTGCACGCGACGGGCATGGCGCTTGCGACGCCTCGACAAAGCTGGGTACGATCTACCCTTGCCGTGTCGTACAATCGGGCGGCGCGCCGTGATAAGACAAGACCGCAGGCGCGACGATCGGTGTCGCGAACCCGCATCAATGGAGGAAATCGACCATGACCATCACTCAAAGCCCCGCTGGTAACCACGGCAGTCGTTCGCTGCGTTCCCTGGCGGCGACGGCGCTGACCTGCGCCGCGCTGCTCATCGCCGCGTCGCCTGCATTCGCGCAACTCGAGATCAAGCTCGGACACGTCGGCGAGCCGGGCTCGGTGTTCCAGAAGAGCGCCGACGAGTTTGCCAAGCGTGCGAACGCGAAGCTCGCGGGCAAGGCCAAGGTCACCACCTACGGCTCGAGCCAGCTCGGCAGCGATGAAGAGCTGATTCAGAAGCTCAAGCTGGGCACGGTGGACATGGCGCTGCCTTCCACGGTGATGAGCTCGCAGGTCGACCTCTTCGGCGTCTTCGAGATGCCGTACCTGGTGAAGGATCGCGGACACATGGGGCGCATCGAGAAGGAGCTCTTCTGGTCCAAGCTCGAGCCCGAGGTCGAGAAGAAGGGCCTCAGGGTGATCGCGGTGTGGGAGAACGGATTTCGCCAGATCACCAACAACAAGCGCCCGATCAAGGTTCCCGCCGATCTTGCCGGTATCAAGCTGCGCGTGCCCGGAGGCAAGTGGCGAGTGAAGATGTTCCAGGCCTACGGCGCGAACCCGAGCCCGATGAAATTCTCGGAGGTATTCACCGCGCTGCAGACTGGTGTGATGGACGGCGAGGAGAATCCGTTCACGCAGATCTACTCGGCGAAGTTCCAGGAAGTGCAGAAGTACCTGTCGCTTTCCGGTCACGTCTACACGCCGGCGTATCTTACCGTCGGCACCACGCACTGGAACACGCTGCCCGCCGACGTGCGCAAGATTCTCGAGGACACTGCGAAGGAAACCCAGGTCTACGTCTACCAGGTCGCGGCCAAGGACGACGAAGAGCTGCTCGGCAAGCTCAAGCAGGCCGGGATGCAGGTGAACGAAGTCGACAAGGAGGCGTTCATCGCCGCGAGCAAGCCGATCTACGAGGAGTTCGGCAAGGAAGTGCCGGGCGCGAAGGAGCTGATCGAACGCGCCGTCGCGCTCGGCAAGTGAGCGCGACCATCGGACCGGCGGCAGTGACCAGGCCTATCCCGGCATTCTCCCCGCAAGGGAGGGAACTTACGCACGGCTTTGCGCGATGACGCGCTTTCGCGCCGCGTACGGACAGCTGCTCGAGTGGGTAGTCGTCGCGCTGATGCTGGTCCTTGCGGTCGAAGTAACGCTGGGGGTGGTCTTCCGGTTCAGCGGCCACTCGCTGATCTGGTACGACGAGGTCGCGTCCGTACTGTTGGCGTGGCTCACGTTCTACGGCTCGGCGCTCGCATCGGTCAAGCGCGCCCACATCGGCTGCCCGGAGCTCGTCGACAGGATGCCCTGGCCCGCGCGGCGCGCGGTGAACATCGGCGCGCAGTTGCTAGTGATAGCGTTTTTCGCGTTACTGGGCGGCGTGGGCGTCTGGATCACGCCGATTCTCGCCACCGATACACTGGTGAGCCTGCCCTGGATTCCGATGAGCGTCGTGCAGTCGGTGATTCCGATCACCGCGCTACTGATCATCATCGCTGAATTGACGCATCTGGTCGATCTCATCTCTGCCAAGAAACCCCCGCCGCGCGCCGGACAAGTATCGCTCGCCGAAGGCACGCAGTAACCAGCGACCGTAGATTGCGATGAGCCTGATGCTGCTCCTCTTCGGCGCCGTGTTGGTGCTGGTCGTGCTCAACGTGCCAATCGCCGTGTCGCTGGGCATCGTTGCGGTCACGGCGATGGTGGCGAGCCACGGCTTGGGCATCCTGCCGAACCTCGCGATCGTCGCCTACAACGGCGCGACCAGCTTTCCGCTGCTGGCGATCCCGCTGTTCATCATCGCCGGCGCGATCATGAACGCGTCCGGCATCTCGCGGCGGCTGATCGCGTTCGCATCGTCGCTCTTCGGCTGGGCGCGCGGCGGGCTCGCGCACGTGTCGATCGGGGCGTCGATGTTCTTCGCCGAGATCTCCGGCTCGGCCGTCGCCGACATCGCGGCGCTGGGTTCTATCCTCATCCCCGGCATGAAGGCGAAAGGCTATCCGGCGCCGCTCGCCGCGGCGGTCATGTCGTCGGCGGCGACGCTCGCAGTCATCATCCCGCCGTCGATCCCCATGATTCTCTATGCCGTCATGGCGGAGACCTCGGTGGTGCAGCTCTTCGTCGCCGGCATCGTGCCCGGGATCATCGGCGGCTTCGGGTTGATGGCGATGGCCTACTGGTTCGCGCGCCGCTACAACCTGCCGCGCGAGGAAGCGTTCGCGCTCAGGCGCGTCGCAAGCACGGCGCGCGACGCGCTCTGGGCGTTCCTGCTGCCGATCATCATCCTCGGCGGCATCTTCGGCGGCGTGGTGACCGCGACCGAAGGCGCGGCGCTCGCGGTTGTCGCGGCCATCGTCGTCGGCTTCTTCATCTATCGCGAGCTCGATCTGGCGCAGCTGAGGCAGGCGGTGATCGACGGCGCCGTGCAGACGGCGGTGGTAATGCTGCTGGTGGCGACGAGCGCGCTGCTCGGCACTTATCTCACCGAAGTGCAGGCGCCGCAGCAACTCGCGCAGGCGGTGACGCAGTTCACGCAGAACAAGTGGGCGGTGCTGGCGCTGCTCAACCTGCTGTTCCTGTTGCTCGGCATGTTTCTGCATTCCGCTGCAGCGATCATTCTTGTCGTGCCCGTCGTGATGCCGCTCGTCAAGGCCGCCGGCATCGATCCCGTTCATTTCGGCTTGATCGTCACGGTCAATCTCGGCATCGGCCAGCAGACGCCGCCGGTCGCGAGCGTGCTCATGGTCGCGAGCGCGATCGCCAAGGTTTCGATCTGGGAGGTCACGCGCGTCAACGTCTGGTTCATCGGCGTGCTGGTCGCGGTGCTGCTGCTGGTGACGTACGTGCCGGTGACCGGGATGGGGCTCGTCCAGCTTTTCTATCGCTAGGAGCATCGGTCATGTCCGAGCTCATCGAAGTCCTTCGCGACGGCGTCATCGCAACCGTCGTGCTCAACCGGCCCGACAAGCTCAATGCGTTGACCAAGGGAATGTGGCAGGCGCTGGGTGCCGCGATCGATGCGCTGTCGGCCGACGATGACCTGCGCTGCATCATCCTGCGCGGCGCGGGTGAAAAGGCATTCTCGCCCGGCAATGATATCGCCGAGTTCGCGACCGAGCGCGCCAACAAGCTGCAGGCCATCGCGTACGGGCACCTCATGCACGCGACATTGCATGCACTTGCCGACTGCCGCCATCCGCTGGTTGCGCAGATTCACGGCATCTGCGTCGGCGGAGGGCTCGAGATCGCGGCGCTGTGCGATTTGCGCATCTGCGGCGAGTCTTCGCGCTTTGGCGCGCCGATCAAGAATCTGGGGCTGACGATGGCCTACGCCGAGATGGCGCCGCTGGTGCGACTTGTCGGCGCTGCGACCGCGCTCGAGATCCTGCTCGAAGGGCGCATCTTCGACGCGGCCGAGGCGAAGGAGAAGGGCCTGGTGTCGCGCGTGGTCCCCGATGCCGAAGTCGCGTCCGAGGCCGTCGCGACCGCCGAGCGCATCGCCGAGGGTGCGCCGCTGGTCGCGCGCTGGCACAAGAAGTTCGCGCGCCGTCTCGACGATGCGCGGCCGCTCACGGCAGCCGAGACCGATGAGTGCTTTGACTGCTACGACACCGAAGACTTCCGCATCGGCTACGCGGCATTTCTCGCGAAGAAGAAGCCGGTCTTCACCGGGCGATGAGCGCGCCGCGCGAAGCGAGGCCCGCTGGGCGCGTCGGCCCGCGAATCGCGACGACCCGACGCGCGGCCGTGTTCGTGCACGGTCCGAGCAAGGAGGCCCGATGAGCGACGCCGCCGCGCAATCGAGGCTACCGCCGCATCCCGGTCCGCTCGCCGGCATGCGCGTGCTCGAGCTCGCGCAGATCATGGCCGGCCCCACCTGCGGGATGATGCTCGCCGACCTGGGCGCCGATGTGATCAAGGTCGAGAAGCTGCCCGGTGGCGACGACGCGCGCGGTTACCGCGAGCCGCGCATCAACGGCGTGTCCGCGCCGTTCCTGATCATGAACCGCAACAAGCGTGGGCTGGCGCTCGATCTCAAGCATCCCGGGGGCCGCGACATCCTGCTGCGTCTGGTCGGGACCGCCGACGTCCTCACCGAGAATTTTCGGCGCGGCACGCTGGAAAAATTCGGCTTGGGTTACGATGTGCTCTGCGAGGCGAATCCGGGGCTGATCTACTGCGCGGTGTCGGGCTATGGCCGCGACGGACCGTTGGGCGACAAAGGCGGCTTCGACCTGATCGCACAAGGGTTCGCGGGGCTCATGTCGATCACCGGAGAGCCGGGGGGCCCACCGGTGAAAACGGGCAATCCGGTCGCTGACATCAACGCCGGCATCCTCGCCTTCGGCGGCATCCTTGCCGCGTACGTGCACAAGCTCAAGACCGGCCGCGGGCAGATGGTCGATACCTCGCTCATGGAAGCCGCGCTCCAGCAGACGTATTGGCAGGCCGCGATCTACTTTGCCACCGGCGGGTCGCCAGGCCCCACTGGGTCAGCGCACGTGCTGACCGCGCCGTATCAGGCGTTCCGTGCGCGCGACGGCTGGATCAACATCGGCGGCGCCAACCAGGCGAACTGGGAGCGCATCGCCGAGGTGCTCGGGCATCCCGAATGGCGCGCCGATCCGCGCTTCGCGACGAACTCGGCGCGAATGGAAAATTTGGACGCGCTCTCCGCGCTCATGGACGCGGTGCTCGTCACGCGCGACAAAGCGGAATGGCTCGCCGCCTTCGATGCTGCGGGGGTGCCCGCCGGTTCGGTGCACAACCTTGGGGAAGCGCTCACGCATCCGCAGACGCTCGCGCGCGGCATGGTGGTCGATCTCGTCCACCCCGAGGCCGGCGCGACGCGTGCGTTGGGCTGCCCTCTGCATTTCTCGGCCACGCCCGCGCGCGTCGACCGCCCCGCGCCGTTGCTCGGCGAGCACACGCGCGAAGTGTTGCGCGAGTGCGGGTACACTGAGAAAGAGATCGAGCGCTTCATCACCGACGGCGTGGTCGAGGCAGCATCGTGCTCGATGCCTCCGCAGTGAGGCCTACCCTCGCGAGTCTTGCGCTGACAAGCCTCGAGCGGTCAGCACCAGCCCGAACGGGGCCAGGGTATGAGTTATATTTATTTGATTTTGCGATGATGCTCGACTACTTCGAGATGGTACCCGATCCCCGCGGTAAGGCGCGCGCGGAAGAAGCGCGGAAGCAAAGGCCAGGTGCCGAGCAGAGTAAGCCCGGCGCGCGCGAGGCCGCTGCATGACTTCGACCGAGGCGCCGTTATTGCCGACGCTCGACACGCTCTTTCAAGAGGCGGCCCGGCTGCTGCAAGAGGGCAATGCGACTGCCGCCGCCGAGCGCTTGCAGGCCATTCTGCGGCGCGATCCCGGCCATACCCCGTCGCTGCAGCTCCTTGGCATCGTCCGTACTCGCGAGGGAAGGACAGGCGAAGCCGTTGCGTTGCTCGAGAAGGTGGTGGAGCGCGACGCGAATTCCGCCGAGGCTCACAACAATCTCGGCATGGCGCTTGCAGCCTTGAACCGCCATGAAGAAGCGCTTGCGGCGTATCGGCGGGCGCTCGCGCTCGAGCCCGGCTATGTCGAGGCGCACAATAATCTTGGTAATTCGCTTGCTCGAATTGCGTCCGCGCGCGCAGACCCAACTGCGGCGGCGATCACGGAGGCATTACTCGCCATGCCTGGCGATCGGCAATAGACGATCGCGCAACCTATCGGATCCCGTCGGCCTTCAGGTTGGCATTGGGTCAGACGACATCAGTGGCGAGCGCCAACGCCATCGTTGTGAGCGCCTCGATCGATATGCCGACGACGGAAAGGCGGCGCATTACGCGTCTCGGTTGCGGCCTGCTAAAATGCCATTCTAGCGGACACCGCATAGTGCGACGTTTCGCGGGCCCGCTGCCGATGCGACCTGTCGCCATCTTTCGCTTCTCTCCGACCGAAGGTCCCGGCCATTTTGGCGAATGGCTGGACGCGCGGGGACTGCCGTGCCGGCTCTTCGCGCTCGACGAGGGCGAACCGGTCCCCGCCGATCCGCGTGCGTTCTCCGGCATCGCGATGATGGGTGGACCGATGAGCGCGAACGACGACCTGCCGTGGAACGCGCCGCTGCTCGAGCTGTTGCGCGGCGCGGTTGCAGCCGACGTGCCCGTACTCGGCCATTGCCTGGGCGGTCAGCTCTTCGCCAAGGCGCTCGGCGCGCCCGTCACGCGCACTGCGGTGTCCGAAATCGGCTGGGGCAAGGTGAAGGTACTCGCAGCCGACAGCGCGGATCAGTGGTTCGGTGGCCGTGATGACTTCTCGACGTTCCAGTGGCACTACGACATCTTCAGCTTGCCGTCGGGCGCGGCGCGCGTGCTGACGAATCCCTACAATCCCGATCAGGCGTATACCCTTGGCAAGCACATCGGCTTCCAATGTCACATCGAGATGACCCGGCCGATGGTCGAGACCTGGTGCCGCGCTGGAGCGGCCGAATTGCCCGCGCAATCGACCGGTCCGACGCAAAACAGAGCTGACATCTTCGCCGATCTCGATCGACGGCTCGCGGCGCTGTCGCGTGTCGCCGACGATGTCTATGCGCATTGGGCGAAGGGACTCGTCCGCTGATGTCGACGATCCGTCCGCTTTCGGATCATCTGATCAACCAGATCGCCGCCGGCGAGGTGGTCGAGCGGCCGGCGGCTGCGCTGAAGGAGTTGCTGGAGAACAGCCTCGACGCCGGCGCGCGCTCGGTCGACATCGATCTGGCCGGCGGCGGCATTAAGCTGATCCGCGTTGCCGACGACGGCGCCGGCATCGCGCGTGAGGATCTCGCGCTCGCGATCGCGCGGCACGCGACGTCCAAGATCGCGGCCCCCGCCGATCTCGAGGCGATCGCGACACTCGGTTTTCGCGGCGAAGCTCTCGCCTCGATCGCCGCGGTGTCGCGGTTGAGTCTTACCTCGCGTTCGCAGGACAAGCCGCACGCGTGGCGCATCGAGGTCGACGGCGGCGAGGTCGGCGTACCGCAGCCTGCCGCGCTCGCGACGGGAACCACGGTGACCGTCCAGGAGCTCTACTTCAACACGCCGGCGCGGCGCAAGTTCCTGCGTACCGACGGCACCGAATACGGCCATTGCGAGGAAGCGTTCCGCCGCGTCGCGCTATCGCATCCCGACGTCGGATTCACGTTGAGCCACAACGCCAACCTGCGCTATCGGTTGCTGGGCGGCGGCCGCCGCGCGCGCGTCGATGCGCTGCTGGGCGATGCCTTCGGGCCGCAGGCCGCGATGGTCGACGTCGCGGGTCCCGGCCTGGCGCTTGCCGGCTGGGCGGTGCGACCCGCGTACGCGAGCGCCGCGCGCGACGCGCAGTATCTGTTCGTAAACGGGCGCTTCGTGCGCGACCGTATGCTGACGCATGCGCTGCGTGAGGCCTATCGCGACGTGTTGCACAACGATCGCCAGCCCACGTACGCGCTCTGGCTAGTGATCGAGCCGAGGCAGGTCGACGTCAACGTGCATCCGACCAAGATCGAGGTGCGCTTCCGTGAAAGCGGCGCGGTGCATCAGTTCGTGCGTCACGCCGTGGAAAAGGCGCTCGCGATGACCGCAGCTGACCAGCCAGCCGTTTCCGCGGCGGAACGCCTCGGTGTCGCCGCGGCACGGACGCCGCCGCTCATGCCGGCGCGCGATGTGCGCGCGCCGTTTGCCGCTTCGCCGGCGCAATCGGCAATGGCGCTCGCGGTCGCCGAGCCTGCGGCGTTCTACGCGCGGCTGTTCGGCGAGCGCGCACCGGCCCCGCGCGACGGCGGCCCCGATCTTCCCAACGACGATGAGCATCCGCTGGGCTTCGCGCTGGCGCAGCTCCATGGCGTCTACGTCCTCGCACAGAACCGCGATGGCCTCGTGCTCATCGACATGCACGCCGCGCACGAGCGCATCCTGTACGAGCGGCTGAAAACTGCGCTCGATCATGCGCTGCCGATGCAGCCGTTGCTGGTGCCGGTGACGTTTGCAGCCGATCCGCTCGACGTCGCGACCGCGGAAGAAAACTCCGGCGTACTGGGCTCGCTCGGCTTCTCGGTTTCCGCGCTGGGGCCGGGAACGCTCGCGGTGCGCGGCATCCCCGCGCTGCTGCGCGATGCCGATGCGGTCGTCCTCGCCCGCGCTGTGCTCGCCGACCTGCGCGAATACGGCGCCAGCCGCGTGTTGACCGCGCAGCGGGACGAGCTCCTGTCGACCATGGCCTGCCACGGCGCGGTGCGCGCACATCGCAGCTTGACCGTGCCGGAGATGAACGCGCTGCTGCGTGAAATGGAAGCGACCGAACGCGCCGGACAATGCAACCATGGCCGCCCGACCTGGTACCAGCTTACGCTCGCGGATCTGGACCGGTTGTTCATGCGGGGAAGGTGATGCGCTAAATCTTGCAGATCAAACTGCTCACGTCATGATCCCCGCCATCTTGCTCATGGGCCCGACCGCAGCGGGCAAGAGCGCGTGGGCGGTGGCGCTCGCGGAGCGCTTCGGCGGCGAGATCGTCAGCGTCGACTCGGCGCAGATCTACCGTGGCATGGATATCGGCACCGCCAAGCCGGACCATGCGCTACGCGCGCGCGTCGTCCACCACCTCCTCGACGTCATCGACCCGACGGAGGCTTATTCCGCCGCGACGTTCGCGCGCGATGCGCTCCGGGCGATCGCGGACATCCGCAGCCGCGGCCGCGTGCCGATTGTCTCCGGCGGCACGATGCTCTACTTCAAGGCGCTCGCCGAAGGCTTGTCCGCACTGCCTGCAGCCGATTGGAAGCTGCGGGCGGAAATCGATGCCCGTGCCGCGCGCGAGGGCTGGCCCGCGCTGCATGCGGGACTTGCACGGGTCGATCCCCAAACCGCAGCGCGGTTGAAACCGACCGACGCGCAGCGGATTCAGCGCGCACTCGAGGTCTGGCACCTCGCCGGCACGCCGCTCTCGGCGCTGCAGGGACGCCGCGCGCACTCGGGCGATGCGCTCGGCGCCACGTTGCGCATCGCGCTCGTTCCGTCCGATCGCGCCCGCCTGCACGAGGCGATTGCGCGGCGCTTCGACGCCATGCTCGCCGGTGGGCTGGTCGACGAAGTTTCCGGGCTGCGGCACCGCTACGCGCTGACGCCCGACCTCCCCTCGATGCGCTGCGTCGGTTATCGACAGGCCTGGTCCTACCTCGAAGGAGAGATCGATCGCGCAACGTTGCGCGCGCGAGGGTTAGCGGCGACGCGACAGCTCGCCAAGCGCCAGTTCACCTGGCTGCGGGCGACGGCGGCGGAGGAGCTCGACCCCTACGCGGATGACGCTTTCGATGCGCTGCTCGGGAGAACCGAGCGCGCGGTGGTTGCGGCAAGCCACTGCCGGATCGAAGAGGGCCCGCCAGCTTGAAGCGAAGCAGCGAGTCCATTTTCCAGGACAGCTGCATGGCTTCCGGCTGCTCGGCCAGAAGCTCGCGCGCTTCCGCGATCTGGCCACCGACGTCGTCGAGGGCGCGTGCGTAGGGATCAAGGTAATCCTCGCGGCCGGTCAGCAGATAGCCGCGTTGCCCCGACTCCACACCGCGGAGCGATAACTCGACCGCGAGCAGCGCGCGCTCCGCATCGCGCAGGCGATCGGCCTTTGCGTCTGCGGCAAGGTATGCGCGGCCACTCTCGACCGCGAACCATCGGGCGCCGAGCAGCAGCAAGCCGCCGGCGACGAAGGCAAGCAGGATCTTCTTCTCGAGAGAAAGCACGCGCATCGACCTTGCATGGCTGTTTAAACAGACCGCAAGAGTTGCAATCAAGCAATGTTCAGGCCACCTATTGCGCTGGAGCGCGTTTAACGCTAGTTTTCAACGTTTCAGCACCCTTCTGCCGCCGTGGCCGCCATGCCCCAGCTGACACTCTACGACAAGCTTTGGAGCTCCCACGTCGTCCGCACCGAGGCGGACGGGACGACGCTCCTGTACATCGATCGCCATCTGGTGCACGAAGTAACGAGCCCGCAGGCATTCGAGGGCCTGAGGCTCGCCGGCCGCAAACCCTGGCGTCTCGAGTCGGTTATCGCCACCGCCGACCACAATACGCCGACGACGCACTGGGACCTGGGCATCACCGATCCGACTTCCCGCGTGCAGGTCGACGCGCTCGATGCCAACATGCGCGAGTATCACGTCAAGGCGTACTTTCCGTTCCGCGATGCGCGCCAGGGGATTGTCCATGTGATCGGGCCCGAACAGGGCGCGACCTTGCCCGGCATGACGGTCGTCTGCGGCGACTCCCATACGAGCACGCACGGCGCCTTCGGCTGTCTCGCCTTCGGCATCGGCACCTCCGAGGTCGAGCACGTGCTAGCCACACAATGCCTGCTCACCAAGAAGGCGAAATCGATGCGGGTGCGGGTCGAAGGCGCGCTGCCCTTCGGTTGCAGCGCCAAGGACGTCGTGCTGGCGATCATCGGCAGAATCGGCACCGCGGGCGGCACCGGTCATGCGATCGAGTTCGATGGCCCGGTCATCCGTGCGCTCACAATGGAAGGCCGGATGACCGTGTGCAACATGTCGATCGAGGCCGGCGCACGCGCGGGAATGGTCGCGGTCGATGACACGACGATCGATTACCTCAAGGGCCGGCCGTTCGCGCCCAAGAGCGAGCTGTGGGATCGCGCGGTGCGGTACTGGCGCACGCTCGCTTCCGACCCGGGCGCGAAGTTCGACCGCGAAGTCGTGTTGGATGCGAGCGCGATCGCGCCGCAGGTAACCTGGGGCACCTCGCCGGAGATGGTGACGACGATCGAGGGCCGCGTGCCCGATCCCGAGCGCGAACGCGATCCGGTCCGGCGCGAGAACATGGAACGCGCGCTGACCTATATGGGCCTCGAGCCGAATACGGCCATGACCGACATCGCGATCGACAAGGTGTTCATCGGCTCGTGCACGAACTCGCGCATCGAGGATCTGCGCGCGGCGGCGTCGATCGTTCAGGGGCGGCGCAAGGCGGACAACGTCAAGCTGGCGCTGGTCGTTCCGGGTTCGGGACCGGTGAAGGTGCAAGCCGAGCGCGAAGGGCTGGACCGCGTCTTCACCGCCGCAGGCTTCGAATGGAGACAGCCGGGATGCTCGATGTGCCTCGGCATGAACGACGACCGGCTCGGGCCCGGCGAGCGTTGTGCGTCGACCTCGAATCGCAATTTCGAAGGCCGCCAGGGGCCGGGCGGCCGCACGCATCTGGTCAGTCCGACGATGGCGGCGGCGGCCGCGATCGCGGGGCATTTCGTCGACGTTCGTCGACTCGGTTAAAGAAAGGAGTCGTCATGACAGGAAAGCTCATTGCGTTGCTGTCGCTGCTCGGCATTGCGTTCGCGCTCGCCGGCTGCAATACGGTCGAAGGCGTCGGCAAGGACGTCAAAGCCACTGGATCGGCCATCGAAAAGGCGGCGGACAAGACCAAGACCTATTGATGGAGCCGTTTCGCACCCTTACCGGCCTGGTGGCGCCGCTCGACCGCGCCAACGTCGACACCGACGCCATCATCCCCAAGCAGTTCCTGAAGTCGATCGCGCGCTCGGGCTTCGGAGCGAACCTTTTCGACGCCTGGCGCTATCTCGATCGCGGCGAACCGGGGACCGATGCCGCCAACCGGCCGCTCAATCCGGATTTCGCGCTCAATCAGCCGCGCTATCAGGGGGCGCAGATTCTGCTCGCGCGGCGCAACTTCGGCTGCGGCAGCTCGCGCGAGCACGCGCCCTGGGCGCTTGCCGACTACGGCTTCCGCGCGCTCATCGCGCCGTCGTATGCCGACATCTTCCTCAACAACTGCTACAAGAACGGGTTGCTGCCTATCGTGCTCTCCGAGTCGGAAGTCGACCGGCTGTTCCACGAGGTGGCCGCATTTCCCGGTTTCATGCTCACCGTCGATCTCGAGCGGCAGACGGTAGCGACCACCGACGGCGCCACGGTCTTTACGTTCGAAGTGGAGCCCTTCCGCAAGCATTGTCTCTTGAACGGCTTGGACGACATCGGGCTCACGCTGCAGCACGCAGACGAGATTCGCGCGTTCGAAGCGAAGCATCTCGCCGAGCAGCCCTGGCTCGCCTGAGGTGAAGATCGCGCTCCTTCCAGGCGACGGCATCGGGCCTGAAATCGTCGCCGAGGCGGCGAAGCTGCTCGAGCGCCTGCGCCACGAGGGCTTGCCTATCGAAACCGAAACCGCTCCGATCGGAGGCGCAGGCTACGACGCGGCCGGACAGCCGCTCCCCGATGCGACGCTCAAGCTCGCTCAAGCCGCAGACGCCGCGGTCATGGGTGCGGTCGGCGGCCCGAAGTACGACGCGCTGCCGCGCCACCTGCGGCCCGAGCAGGGCCTGCTCGCAATCCGCAAGTCGCTGGGGCTCTTCGCCAATCTCCGTCCGGCGCGGCTTCATCCCGAGCTCGCCGCGGCGTCAGCGCTGAAGCCGGAGCTCGTGGCCGGCCTCGATCTCATGATCGTGCGTGAGCTGACCGGCGACATCTATTTCGGCACGCCGCGCGGGCGGCGGACCAACGCTGCGGGAGAGGCCGAAGGTTTCGACACCATGCTCTACAGCGAGCCGGAGATACGCCGTATCGCACGAGTCGGATTCGATATCGCGCGCAAGCGCAAGCGCAAGCTCTGTTCGGTCGACAAGGCCAACGTGCTCGACACGTCGATTCTTTGGCGCGAAGTCGTGACCGTGGTCGGCGCCGATTATCCGGATGTGACCCTCTCGCATATGTATGTCGACAATGCGGCGATGCAACTCGTGCGCGAACCGAAGCAGTTCGACGTCATCGTAACCGGAAATCTGTTCGGCGACATTCTGTCCGACGAGGCGTCGATGCTGGCGGGATCGATCGGGATGCTGCCGTCGGCTTCGCTCGACGCGAGCGGCAAAGGCCTCTACGAGCCGATCCACGGGTCCGCGCCGGATATCGCGGGACGGAATAGGGCGAATCCGCTGGCGACGATTCTTTCTCTGGCGCTGATGTTCCGGTACAGTTTCGCGCGGGACGACGTTGCGGAACGGATCGAGCGCGCGGTCAAGACGGTGCTTGCACAGGGACATCGCAGCGCCGACATCGCCGCGCCCGGCGAGCGCGCGATCGGCACGCGCGAGATGGGCGACGCCGTCGCGGCAGTCCTATGACGGTTGCGAAGCGACTCACGAAGTTCCGCCCTCGTTCGAGGAGAGGGGCTCGGAGCAGCACCGATCTGCAAGACCGGAAGCGAGAGCCATGAGCGCGTCCGGCCATCCCATCGTCGTCCGGCGCGCCGAACCGACGGACGCCGAGGCGATCCACGAAACGTTCCTCGGTCCGCGGGCGATCGCGGGCACGCTGCAATTGCCGTATCCTTCGGTAGAGAGCTGGCGCAAGCGGCTCGCCGAATTTCCGGCCGATCAATACCTGCTGGTCGCGACGATCGCCGGTGAGGTTGTCGGCAACCTTGGCCTGCACCCGGCGTCGAAATCGCCGCGGCGAAGGCATGTGGGCGACATCGGCATGGCTGTGCGCGACGACAGACAAGGGCGCGGCGTCGGCACTGCGCTGTTGCGGGCCGCCATCGAGCTTGCCGACGGCTGGCTCAACTATCAGCGGCTCGAGCTCACGGTGTACACGGACAATTTGGCGGCATTGCACCTCTATCGCAAATTCGGGTTTACGATCGAGGGCACTTGCCGGGCATACGCGTTCCGCGACGGCACGTACGTGGACGCCTATGCGATGGCGCGGCTACACCCCGCGTTCAAGCGGAACGAGGTGACGCACTCCCATGAATGATCGAGTCGCAGTGAGTCCGGGCGCATCTGGCGAGGCAACGAAAGAGCAACCGAGGATGCGGGTCGGGATCGTAGGCTGGCGCGGCATGGTCGGATCGGTGCTGATGCGGCGCATGCTCGAAGAGAACGACTTCGCGCTGATCGAGCCGGAGTTCTTCACAACGTCGAACGTGGGCGGGGAGGGACCCGCGATCGGCAGGCCGGTCGGAGCGCTCAAGAATGCCCAGGACATCGCCGCCCTCGGCGCCCACGACGTGATCATCACCTGCCAGGGCGGCGAGTACACGGCCGAGATCTACCCCGAGCTCCGCAAGTCCGGCTGGCGTGGCTACTGGATCGACGCCGCCAAGACGCTGCGCATGCAGGACGATGCGGTCATCGTCCTCGATCCGGTCAATCGCCCGGTGATCGACGCCGCGCTTGCCAAGGGAATCCGAAATTATATCGGCGGCAACTGCACGGTAAGCCTCATGATGATGGCGCTCGCGGGATTGTTCCGGCAGGACCTGATCGAGTGGATGACGTGCATGACGTATCAATCGGCATCCGGCGCCGGAGCGCAGAGTATGCGCGAGCTGCTCCAGCAGATGGGCGAGGCCCACCTCGCGGCGAAGAATCTGCTCGACGACCCCGCCTCCGCTATTCTCGACATCGATCGCGAGGTAGCCGGGATCCTGCGCGACGAGGGGTTTCCGACCGAGCATACGGGCGTGCCGCTCGCCGGCAGTCTCATTCCCTGGATCGACAAGGATCTCGGCGACGGCATGAGCCTCGAGGAGTGGAAGGGCGGTGCGGAGACCAACAAGATTCTCGGCCGCTCGCCAGACAACACGATCGTCGTGGAGTCGGTCTGTGTCCGCATCGGAGCGATGCGCTGCCACAGCCAGGCGCTGACGATCAAGCTGAGGCGCAATATCGCGCTCGCCGAAATCGAGGGCATGCTCGCTGCCGGCAACCCGTGGGTCCGCGTGGTTCGCAACACTCGCGAAGAGAGCATCAAGCGGCTGACACCCGCGGCGGTCACCGGCACGATGGAAGTGCCGGTGGGGCGGTTGCGGAAGTTGGCGATCGGCCCCGAATACCTCGGTGCGTTCACCGTCGGCGATCAGTTGCTGTGGGGCGCGGCCGAACCGCTGCGCCGCATGCTTCGCATCCTGCTGCAGCGTTGAGCTGCACACCGCTCGCGCGAGGCCGGTGTTCGCTTTCGGCTCATCTAAGGCGGCATCCCTGACTGCCATCGCTTTCGCTCAATTTTATGCCCCGAAGCTAGACGGCCGGTGGCGCGGAGTCGTGGCGCGACGCGGTTACAACAGCTGCAGCACGCGCCTGCTGGGATGATGGTCAGTCCACAACATCTTGTACTTCAATCTCCGGGGCACCCCATGGGTGGGGCTAAGCTGTGGACCCGAGCAATCCGCGGTGAATGGTAGTTAACGGTTGTTTTGCGGCGGAAAATCAAGCTAATACCGAGGTTTAGCTTGCACCGCTAACTCCATGATGTTAAGTTAGCTTAGCTAATAAGCTTTCTGAGGTCGGCATGCGAGCGAAACCCTTGATCACTTGGGGCCTGCTGGCGAGCCTCACGGCGCTTCCGATGTCAGCGCTGGCGCTGGGCTTGGGCAGACTCAGTTTGGATTCCGGCCTCGGCCAGCCGCTGTCGGCTCGCGTCGAGTTGACTGCCGCGCAGAAGGATGAGCTCGATTCGCTCGTGGCGAAGGTCGCCGATCTTTCGATCTATCGCGATAACAACGTGCAATACCCTCCGGCGCTGTCGCGCGCCCGCGTCACGGTCGAGCAGAGCCCGAATAATCCGCCGTATTTGAAGGTCACAACCACGCAGGCGGTCAACGAGCCGTATCTCGATCTGATCGTCGAAGTGAACTGGGCGACCGGTCGTGTCATCCGCAATTACACCTTCCTGCTCGATCCACCGGGGATTGGAGTAGCGCAAGCTGTTGAGCCCATTGCGCCGGTCCGCGCCGAAGCCGTTCCGGCGCGCGGTGCAAGAAGCCAGCGTACTCTCCCAACGGCGGGGGCTTCGAAGGCCGGAGAAGGCGACACGTACACCGTGCGCCGCGGCGACACGTTGTCGAAGATCGCCAAGGAATACAAGCCCGAGAACGTCAGTCTCGAGCAGATGCTGGTCGCGTTGTTCCGCAGCAATGAAAGTGCGTTCGACGGCAGGAACATGAACCGCTTGCGCGCCGGTCAGATCCTGACTGTCCCGCCGGTCGACCAGGCGGCGGCGACGACACCGACCGAGGCGAAGCAAGTCGTGCGGGTGCAAGCCACCGACTGGCGCGCCTATCGCGATCGGCTCGCCGCAGCAGCGCCGACGATCGAAGCGGGTGAGAGGCGCCAGGCCGCGGGCGGCAAGATCACGACCGCAGTCGAGGAGAAGGGAGCCGCGACGCAAGCGGGCAAGGATCAGCTCAGAGTATCGCGCGAAGCGGGCAAGAGCGCGGCGACAGGCGCGGCAGCAGGCGCGGCGGTCGCCGAAGATGCCGCGGCGAAGGACCGGGCGCTGCGCGAAGCGAATGCGCGCGTTGCCACGCTCGAGAAATCACTGCAGGACATGCAGAAAGCCGTCGAGCTCAAGAGCCAGACGATGGCTGATCTGCAAAAGCAGGCTGATGCGGCCAAAGCTGCGAAAGCGCAGGAAGTGCCGAAAACCGAGCCGGCGAAGATCGCGACGGCTCCGGTGACGGCGCCGCAAGCTACAACGACCGCGCCAGCGGCGACCACGCCGGCTCCGTCGACGACGACTCGGGCTCCGACAGCCGTTCCTCCTGCGACGGTCACACCGCCGCCTGCGGTTGTGCCGCCGCCCTCCGCAGCGGTTCCGCCGACGAAGGCGGCCGAAGCCAAAGCTCCAGAAGCCAAAGCGCCAGAAGCCAAAGCTCCGGAAACCAAGGCACCCGAGAGCAAAGCAGCCGAAACCAAAGCGCCGGAAACCAAGGCCGTGACGACGCCAGCTAAGGCGGCCAAGGCTCCGCCGCCGTCCGAGCCTTCCTTCCTGGACGAGCTCATCGGCAATACGCCGACTTGGGCAATCGGCGCCGGCGCGCTCGGCATTCTGGCGTTGATCGCCGGCCTCATCGCGGCGCGCCGACGCAAGACCACCAAGTTTGAAGACAGCATCATTTCAGGGACCGACATCAAGACCAACACGGTGTTCGGCTCGACCGGCGGTGGCGTCGTGAACACCGGTGACAATTCGCTGGCGAGCGATTTCAGCCGCGAAGGCCTCGGCAACATCGATACCGATGAAGTGGACCCCATTGCGGAAGCCGAGGTCTATCTCGCGTATGGTCGCGATGCGCAGGCGGAGGAAATCCTGAAGGAGGCGCTCAAGAAAGATCCGCAGCGACAGGAGATCTACCTGAAGCTGCTCGAGATTCACGCGCAGCACAACAAGCCGTCCGCGTTCGAGACCGTGGCAAGCGAGCTTTATTCGGTCTCGGGTGGACAAGGCGAAGTCTGGCAGAAAGCAATGGCGCTCGGCCGCCAGCTCGATCCCAACAATCCGTTGTTTGCGGAAGCCGGCGGAACGGCAGCCTTCGCTGCGGCCGCTGCGGATACCGAGCACGCCGCGCCTGTAGCCGAAGGCGACAGCGAGCTCTCGATCGTGCCTCCGCGCGCCGAAGCTGCTTTGGCGACACCGTCCTGGCCCAAGGCCGACAAGGGCATCGATTTCACGCTCGACGAGGATATTTCGCTTTCGCCGACATCCGGTGTTGCTCCCGAAGCGAAGACGCCGGCCGCGATTCTCGCGGGCGCGGAGCAGGAGGTGGCGAAGTCGACACGCACAACCGACGCGGACGCGACGAAGAGCGCTGCGGCGCCGGGCGCTGCAACCGCCGCGCTCGCCGGCGCCGCGTCGGCGAAGGCTGCCGAGTCGATGCCGGCTCAGCGCGAAACCGTTTCGTTCGAGCCGGAATCGATTCCCAAATTCGATCTCGACTTCAATCTCGACGAACCGTCGAGGCCGGGGCCGGTGATGCCGACGATCACGCCGACGGCGCCGAAGCCGGCCGCGCCAAAGCCCGCTGCGCCGAAGCCCGTCTCCGAACCCGCGCTCGCGGCCGTCGGTGCGAGTGCGCCGGCGCCGCAGCTCGCGCGTCCCGCCGCCGCGATCGAGCTCGACAAGCTCGACCTCGCCTTCGATCCGCGGCGCTCGACATTCGAGGACCCGACGCCATCGGTGCTCGACGGGCAGTGGCACGATGCAGCGACCAAGCTCGACCTCGCCAAGGCATATCAGGAAATGGGCGATGTCGAAGGCGCGCGCGAGATCCTGCAGGAAGTCCTGCATGAGGGCGACGACCAGCAGAAAGCGGAAGCGCAGGGACTCCTATCCAAGCTCGCCTGACGGAATACTGACTCTAAAGGACGGCGGCGCGAAGAGCCGCCGTTTTTTTTCCCGCATGCGCATCGCGCTCGGACTCGAATACGACGGCGCGCCGTTTCACGGCTGGCAATCGCAGGCCGACCGCAGCGGCGTGCAGGATGCGCTCGAGCGTGCGCTTGCTGCCATCGCCGGCGCGCGCACACCCACCGTTGCGGCCGGACGCACCGATGCGGGCGTACACGCGACGCTTCAAGTCGCTCATTTCGATACCGACGCGGCGCGGCCCGACACCGCCTGGGTGCGGGGCGTGAATGCGTTCCTGCCCGGGTCGATGGCTGTGCGCTGGGCGCTCACTATCGGCGCGGAGTTCCATGCGCGCTTCGCCGCCACGGGTCGCCACTACACGTATCTGCTGCTCGACCGTCCGGTACGCCCCGCGCTGCTCTACCAGAGGGTCGGCTGGTACCATCGCCCCTTGGCGGTCGAAGCGATGCGCGCCGCCGCGGCGGCACTGCTCGGCAAGCATGACTTCTCGGCGTTTCGCGCCGCAGAGTGCCAGGCGAAATCGCCGACGAAGACGCTCGACCGCATCGACATCGCGCGCGAGGATGACGTGATTCGCTTCGACTTTCATGCCGACGCTTTTCTGCAGCACATGGTGCGTAACGTCGTGGGCGCGCTGGTGTACGTCGGCAACGGTCGGCAGGCTCCAAGCTGGATCGCCGAGCTTCTGGAGAGCCGGGATCGGACGCGCGGAGCGCCCACGTTTGGCGCGCGCGGACTCTATCTGACCGGCATCGATTATCCGCAACACTGGAATCTGCCGCCGACGGTCGTTCCGCTGTCAATTCCGCGATGCTGAACCCGGGCGCGGCGCAGACGCGCGTCAAGATCTGCGGCATCACGCGCGTCGAGGACGGCATCGCCGCGGCGCACGCGGGCGCCGATGCGATCGGCCTCGTCTTCTGGCCCGGGACGCCGCGCCAGGTCACGTTCGATCAGGCGCGCGCGATCGTGGCGGCGCTGCCCGCCTTCGTGACCGTCGTCGGCCTGTTCGTCGATCCGCAGCCGGAAGCGGTCAATGCCGCGCTTGCCGCGGTGCCGCTCGATCTCCTCCAATTCCACGGCGACGAGCGGCCGGAGCTCTGCGCGAGCTTCGGCCGGCCGTACATCAAGGCGGTACCGGTCCGGCCGGAAGTCGATTTGCTACAATACGCGGCGCGTTTCGATGCCGCGCACGGGCTTCTCTTCGACGCGTTTGTCCCGGGCGGCTTGCCCGGTGGCACCGGGAAGCGCTTCGATTGGAGCCAATTGCCGCCGCAACTGACGAACCCGATGTCGCGACGATTGATCCTTTCCGGCGGGCTCACGCCGCAAAATGTCGCGGCGGCGGTGCGGCAATTGCGTCCCTGGGCGGTTGACGTTTCCAGCGGCGTGGAGGTCACCGAAGCCGATGGGAAGCCGCGCAAGGGGATCAAGAGCGCTGCGAAAATCGTCGCGTTCATCCGCGAGGTGCGCAGTGCAGATGGGTGATCCTGGAGCCTCTGACACGGTGAAGTGCGTGATGCGCTGGCACGATTTGGGCTCAAGCGCGCGAAGCAAGCCACGCCGCTTGGCAGGCCCCAAGCAAGTGGCTTGCGACAATGCGGGTGGGCCCAAATCGCGGCCAGCCCTCCGGGTTGCGGCCCAAACCGCCGCTGGCTTTGTTGCCGGGCTTGCGAATAGGCTCCACTATTCGCTGCGCCCTGCGCCGCGCCAGCGGCGGTTTGTGGCCGGCAACGCATACGCGCTTCACCATGTTAGAGGCTCCTAGTTATAACTTGCCCGACGAGCGCGGCCATTTCGGCCCGTACGGCGGCGTGTTCGTCGCCGAGACGCTGATCCACGCGCTCGACGAGTTGCGTGAGCAGTACGCTCGATATCGCCGCGATCCGGCGTTCATCGCGGAGTTCGAGCGCGAGCTCAAGCACTATGTCGGCCGGCCAAGCCCGATCTACCACGCCAGGCGCTGGTCGGAACGGCTCGGTGGCGCACAGATCTACTTCAAGCGCGAGGATCTCAATCACACCGGCGCCCACAAGATCAACAACTGCATTGGCCAGGCGCTGCTCGCGCGGCGCATGGCCAAGCCGCGCGTGATCGCCGAAACCGGCGCGGGGCAGCACGGTGTCGCGGCCGCGACGGTCGCCGCGCGCTTCGGCATGGAATGCGTCGTGTACATGGGCTCCGAGGACGTCCTGCGCCAGGCGCAGAACGTTTTCCGCATGAAGCTTCT
>WNGB01005713.1_pt1 | contig 39488 bp, 45 predicted proteins | sample 5400681 | NCBI WGS metagenome assembly WNGB01 (sample SAMN13153367, study PRJNA577476) | soil metagenome | isolation source: 115 cm soil or saprolite under grassland replicate 2 | place: USA:California | collected 2016-06-15 | reverse complement strand
ATCCGCGTGACCAACACGCTCGGGGCGAGCCTGCAGTATCGCATCAGCCCCGAGTGGCGCACCGAGGCGAGCTTCGAGCCGGTGCGGAGCTGCAGTCCCGACGTCGATCCGCAGTCCGGCCTCGTCGCGCGGCAGGTCGGGCTCGACCTCTTTTGGGAGCGGCGGTACTGACGTGCCGCGCGCCTTGCTGATCACCAACCCTGCCGCGGCCCGCACCGACGCCCGCGCCGTCACGGCCGTGCGCCAGACGCTGCGCGGCGGGGGGTGGGACGTGGAGGTGCTGGCGACGCTCGGCCCCCACGACGCGCGCCGCTACGCCGAGGAAGCGCGGGATCAGCGATTCGACGTGCTGGTCTGCTACGGCGGCGACGGCACCGCGATGCAGATCGCCGCGGCGCTGGTGGGGACGGGCATCCCGCTCGGCCTCGTCCCGGGCGGCACGGGCAACCTGCTCGCCGGTAATCTGCGGCTGCCCCGCAACCCGGTCCGGGCGGCGCGCGCGCTGCTGACCGCGCGGCCCCACCCCATCGATCTCGGCGTCGTCGAGCGGGCGGACGGCCCGCACTACTTCGCGGTGGCGTCGGGCGCGGGGTTCGACGCGCGGCTGATGGCGGGCACCGCGTCCGAGTCCAAGCGCCGCTGGAAGTTCGGGGCGTACGTGGCCCGCGCGATCGCGACCCTGGGCGAGGTCCACAGCGCGCCGTACCGCATCACCGTGGACGGCGCGGCGCACGAAGTGAGCGCGGCGATGTTGCTGCTGCTCAACTGCGGCGAGCTGATCCCGCCCTTCATGCGGATGGGGAAGAACATCGCGCCGGACGACGGCTGGCTCGACGTGGTCGCGCTGCGGGCGGACAGCGTCGTCGAAAGCGCGCAGGCCATGCTCGAGGCGGTCCGCGGCGCGGCGAACGGCGCGGGCCGGGTCTGGCGGGGGCGCGGCCGGACGGTGCGGGTCGAGCGCCTGAGCGCCCCGCCCGATCCCGTCCAAATGGACGGCGAGGTGGTCGGCGAGACTCCGTTCGAGGCGCGGCTCCTCCCGCGAGCACTGACGGTCCTGGTAGGCGCGCATGGCTGATACGCTGCTCCTGGTGGACGACGAGGCGGCCATCCTCAAGTCGGTGGGGGACTACTTCGAGCGCATCGGCTTCGAGGTGTGGCGCGAGGCACGCGGTGAGGAGGGGATCGAGACGTTCAAGCGCGTGCGCCCCGACGTGGTGATCCTCGACCTGCACCTCCCGGACACGAGCGGGCTCGTCGTCCTGGAGCAGCTGCGCCGCGACGGCGCCGCCGTCATCCTGCTCACCGGCCAGGGTGACATCGAGACCGCCGTCCGGGCGATGCAGCTGGGGGCCGAGCATTTCCTCACCAAGCCGGTGGACATGAACCACCTCGCGGCCGCGACGGCGCGCGTGGTCGAGAAAGTCCGGCTCTCCCGGCAGAACCAGTTCCTCCGCGCGCGCGACCACGAGGGGGAGGGCCTCGGCTCGCTCGGCGTGTCTCCAGCGGTCCGAGACCTGGCCCGCCAGGTGGAGCTGCTCGCCGCCAGCGAGCGTTCGACCGTGCTCCTCCAGGGGGAGAGCGGCACGGGAAAGGGCTGGGTCGCGCGCGTGATCCACAACCTCTCCCCCCGCGGCCAAGGGCCCTTCGTCGAGGTGAACTGCGGCGGGTTGTCGGCCACGTTCCTCGACTCGGAGCTGTTCGGTCACGAGAAGGGCGCGTACACGGATGCGAAGGAGCGCAAAGTGGGCCTGTTCGAGCTGGCCGACCACGGCACGCTGCTCCTCGACGAGATCGGCGAGTTGGCCCCCGAGCTGCAGCCCAAGTTGTTGAAGGTGCTCGAGACCAAGAAGTTCCGGCGGCTGGGCGGCACGCGCGAGCTGACGGTCGACGTGCGGCTCGTCGCCGCGACCAATCGCGACCTCATCGCCGAGGTCGAGGCGGGACGATTCCGGGAGGACCTCTACTACCGGCTCAACGTCATGCCGCTGACCCTGCCGCCCGTGCGCGAGCGGTCGCGCGAGGACCGGCTGGCGCTGCTCACGCGGTTGCTCGCCGATCTCAAGTCGCAGATCCCAGGCTGCCCCACGGAGTGCACGTCAGAGGCGCTCGACCGGCTGGTGTCGGCGCCGTGGCCCGGGAACGTGCGCGAAATGCGGAACGTGCTCGAGCGGGCGATGATCCTGTCGCGCGGGCAGCCGGCGATCGGCGTCGAGCATCTCCCGGCGGACCTACGCCAGCGGGCGCCGGAGCGGCGCTACCAGCCCCAGTCCCTGGACGACGTGGAGCGGCAGCACATTGAGCGCGCTTTACGGCACCACAGCGGGAACCGGACGAGGGCCGCGCAGGAGCTCGGCATTTCGCGGGCGACGCTCATCAATAAGATTAAGACCTACAGCCTGAACCTCTGAGGCGCCTATGGAAAAGCCGCAACTCAAAGAGCACGACGGAATGGTCTGCCGCTACTGCGGGAACGAGGAACGAGCCTCGGAGGGCTACCCCTGTTCCGATTGCGGGACGTTCATCTGCTTGATCTGCACCTTCCGGGGGATCACGCGCTGCAAGGCATGCGAGGAGAAGGCCAAGACGGCGAAAGCCTAGCCGCGCCGCCGCTTCACCTCGGCCGCCACTTCCTCCGGTTTCGCCGCCAGCTCCTCGGCGAGCTTCTTGATCGCCGCCTCCGTGCCCGCCCACCCTTTCGCCGCGGCCAGCGCGTCGAGCGCGATCTCCTCGATCGCCGCCGTGCGCTCTTCGAGATCGCGCGTGCGCACCGCCACCTCCCGCGCCAGCCACTGCTCGAGCTGGCGGCGATCCACCTCCAGCTGGCGCTGCCGCAGGGCGCCCTGCAACGCGAGCGCCAGCTCGTCCAGGTCCACCGGCTTGATGAGGTAGTCGTAGGCGCCGAGCTTGAGGCACGCGACCGCCGTGCGCGGCTCGTCGATCGCGGTCAGCATGATCACGGCGAGGTCGGCGTCCTGCGCGAGCGCCTTGGGCAGCAGCTCCACGCCGGTCGTGTGCGGCATGCGAATGTCGCACAGCATCGCCTCGGGATGGTCGGCGGCGAGCCGGTCCAGCGCCTGGCTCGCGTTCTCGGCCAGGGACACGCGGTAGCCGAGCCGCGTGAGGAACCGCTCCAGCGCCAGGCGGATCCCGTCCTCGTCGTCCACCACGAGCACGGTGGTGCGCTCCGCGTCGGCCGTAGGTGCCGGATTCGTCATGGGCGTGAACGTTACCCGCACTCCACAAGGCCAGCAAGCGGAGGTATCTTCGCGCGTCGATGAGCGCGCGTCCGAGTCTCGCCGCCGTCCCAGGGATCACCGTGGGACACGCCACCGTCGCCGCGCACGGCACGGGGTGCACCGTCGTGCTCGGCCCGCCCGCCGGCCTGCGTGCCGCCGTGGCGGTGCGCGGCCGCGCGACCGGCACGCGGGAGATCGACGCACTCAACCCGCGGCACCTGGTCGAGCGCATCGACGCCATCCTCTTCGCCGGCGGCTCGGCCTACGGCCTCGGCGCCGCCGACGGGGTGATGCGGTGGCTGCGCGAGCGCGGCCGCGGCCTCCCCGTCGGGCCGGCGGGCACCATCCCCATCGTGCCGACGGCGGTGATCTTCGACCTCGGCAACACGGGGAAGCCGGCCGGCTGGCCCGGCCCCGACGATGGCTACCGCGCGTGCGAGGCGGCCGGTGAGGACTTCGCCGAAGGCGCCACCGGCGTCGGCACCGGCGCCACCGTCGGCAAAGCGGCGGGCCTCGACAAGATGATGAAAGCCGGACTGGGCACGTCGGCGGCGCGCGCCGGCGACGTCGTGGTGGGCGCGCTGGTCGTCCTGAACGCCGTGGGCGACGTGCGCGACGCCCGCGGCGAGATCATCGCCGGGGCGCGCGGGCCCGACGGCCGCTTCCTCGATTCGCTGCGCTTCCTCGCCGAAGGCGGCGCCCCGTTCGGCGACCCGGATCGGTTGACGCGCAACACCACCCTCGCCGTCGTCGCGACGAACGCCGCGCTGGACCGCGTCCAGCTGGAAGCCCTCGCCCAGGCGGGGAGCGACTCGCTGGCCCGCCGCATCACGCCGTACGGCACGCTGTTCGACGGCGACGTGGTATTCGCGGTGAGCACGGCGGCCGTGCCGGCGGCCTCGCCCCTTCAGGTGGAGGCGCTCGCCGCCCTCGCCGTGCCTGAGGCGGTGGAGCGGGCGGTGCGCTGATGGACAAGCTCGCGCGCGCGATCGACGACATCCGGCGCAAATGGGTCCCGGACGACCGGCTCGGCGTGTTTCAGGTCGCGGTCGAGGCGCAGCGGGTGCTCGGGATCACGTCGAGCCGCGCGGCGCAGGAAGCGCTGCGGCGCTGCGCGACCGAAGCCGGCCTCGCGGAAGAGGTACGCTTGCTCCCCGACGTGACGGTGGGGCAGGACGCGGCTGCCGTCGTCACAGCGGCGCTCGCGCCGCTGCACCGGGAGCCGGCGGTGAGCGCCCCCCGGGTGAGCGAAGCGCTGCACGGCGAGTCCCTCGAGATCCTGGAGCGTCAGGGCGATTGGATCCGGGTGCGGGCCCCGGACGAGTACGTCGCCTGGCTGCATGCCGGCTACGTCGCCACCGGCCCCGCCGAGTGGGCGCACGACTGGGCGGAGCGCGCGACTGCGCGCTCCGTGGCCGCGGAGATCCAAACGCCGGATGGCCGCCGCCGGCTCCCGACGGGCGCGCGGCTCGCGTTGCGGCGCGCCCGCAGGGGAGGGGGAGGAACCGTCGAGCTGGCCAGCGGGGAGGTGGGCGCGGTGGCGGGGGGCGCCGTGCGCCCGGAGGCGGAGCTCCGCGCGGAAGCGCGCCATCTCGCGCTCCCCGAGCTTGCGCTGCGTTGGTACGCGGGCGCGCCCTACCTCTGGGGCGGGCGCACCGAGTGGGGGATCGACTGCTCGGGGCTGACGCAGGCGGTGTACGCGGCGCGCGGGATCCGGCTGCTGCGCGACAGCGATCTCCAGATCGGGCAAGGCAAGGACGTGCCGCTGTCGGGCGAGGGCGCGGCGTACGAGGCGGGCGATCTGCTCTTCTTCGTCGAGCGCGGGCGGGTCTCGCACGTTGCCCTGTGGGCCGGCGCCGGCCGGATCGTGCACTCGGCGCTGTCCCGCGGCGGGGTCGGCAGCGACGACCTCTTCGGTAGCGAGCCGCGCATGGCGCGACTGCGGGCGAGTCTCGTGGGGGTTAGGCGCTACCTAACCGCCTAACCGTCTAAACGCCTATCTTTTTCCCATGCGTCTGATCCTCTTCGATATCGACGGCACCCTCCTGTGGACGGACGGCGCGGGGCGTCGGGCCATCCATCGGGCTCTGCTCGACGAGGCGGGGACCGCGGGCCCCATCACGAACTACCGGTTCGACGGCAAGACGGATCCACAGATCGTGCGGGAGCTGCTCACGCTTGCGGGTCACCCGGCGGCGCAGGCCGAGGAGCGCGTCGCGGCGGTGTGCCGGCGCTACGTGACGCTGCTCGCCGCCGAGCTCGCCAAGCCGACGCAGGCCACGCGGCTCTTCCCCGGCGTGGCGGAGCTGCTCGCCGCGCTCGAGCCGCACGAGGCCGCCGAGCGGGCGCTCGTGGGGCTCCTGACGGGCAACCTGGCCGACGGCGCCGCCCTGAAGCTCCGCTCGGCGGGCCTCAATCCCGCGCGGTTCGCCGTCGGCGCGTTCGGCTCGGACTCGCACCGCCGCTCCGACCTCCCAGCGGTCGCCGCGGAGCGTGCAGCGCGGCGGACCGGCCGGACATTCGCCGGGGCGGATGTGGTGATCGTGGGTGACACGCCCGACGACGTCGTGTGCGGGCGCCCGATCGGCGCTCGCGCCGTGGCGGTCGCGACGGGCTTCTACGACGTGGCGCAGCTCCGGGCCGCCGGGGCGGCGCACGTGTTCGAGCACCTGAGCGACACGCCCGCGGTGCTCGACGCGCTGCTGGCGTGATGGCCCCGACCCAGCCGCTCAAGCTCTTGATGCCGCTCCGCGTGCCGGAGCTGGCCCCCTCCCTGGGCCGCGTGATCGTGCCGCGCCACCGTGAAACGCCCTGGGTCCCGCTCGACGACGTGCGCGAAGAGCTGGCGACCCGCGTGCTCGAGCTGGGTGGGGAAGGACGCGGAGCGGCGGGTCGTGAGGACCGCCCGGTGGTGCTGGAGGTGACGGGGCGTCGCGCCTGGGCGGCGGCATGGGATCATGCGGTGCGCCGCTCGGCGGCCCGAGTGGCCGACGCCCTCGACGCCGAGCTCCGGCGTACCGCGGCGCAGGTGCGCCTGCCGCGCCGTCGGCTGCGGCGCTATCTCCTCGCCGGCGCGGAAAAGCGCGCGATTGCCGCGCGGCTCGGGACGGGCGGCGGGGCGTTCGTGGCGGCGCTCGACGATCTCGAGACGGCGGCCGACCGCGTGGCCGACGCCTCGGTGCTCGACAGGGAGGCCCTCGCCGACTGGCAGGAAGCGCTGCGGACCGTGGCCCGCCGGCTCGAGGCGGCATGGCTCGCGCTCGAAGGGGAGGTCGAGGCAGAGCGCCGCCGCTGGGCCGCCGAGCTCGAGGCCCTCGCCCGCTGGCGCCCCGCCCTCTGGCCCCTCGTTCTGCTGTGGACGCCGGTCGCGGCGCTGCTCCTGTGGCTCGGGCTCGTCCTCGGCGGCTACTTGCCCGCTCCCGCATGGCTGGCCGCCCGGCTCGGGTTCTAGCGCTCCTGCTGCTCGCAACGACGCAGGCATTCGACCTGCTCGCGGGGCAGGGCCAAGCGGCGGTCTCTGAGAATCCCGTGCGCGGCGACCACGTGGTCATCTCCTGGCCGGCCGGCACGGGGGCGAGCGCTGCGCGGGTCGCGATCTACGGCTTCACGGGCGAGCGGCTGCATCAGGCCACGGTTCCGGCACCCACCAACGAGTATGTTTGGGACCTGACGCTCGGCGGAGGAACGCGGCGCGTGGTCAACGGGGCCTACATCGTCGTGGTGGAAGTGGACGGCCGGCGCTATCGGCGCCGCCTGTTCGTGGCGCGGTACCCATGAGCGCCGCGGGCGTCGGCGTGGACCTGGTCGAGGTATCGCGCACGCGAGCGATGCTCGCCGACAAGGGCGCGCAAGTGTTCGACCGCCTGCTCACCCCCGACGAGGCGGATTACTGTCGCTCGCGGCCCGACCCCGCCGAGCACGTCGCCGTGCGGCTCGCGGCGAAGGAGGCGGTCTACAAGGCGCTGCAGGGGAGCGACGCCGCGCGCGGGATCGGATGGCGCGAGATCGAGGTGACGCGTGCCCCGGACGGACGCCCCGACGTCACGCTCACTGGGGCGGCCGCGGCACGGGCGCGCGAGCTGGGCGTGAAGCGCGTGCTGCTCTCCCTCTCGCACACGCACGAGGCGGCGGTGGCGGTGGCGGTCCTCTCCACGGATTGAATTCCCGACAAAATCACTCTAGTATTGGGCGCACCCTTTTTGGGGATCGTTCTTATTCGGTCTAAGCTATTCAGGTCCCTGACGTTCGCCGCCTGCCTCGCCACGCCGCTGTGTCCTTTAGGGCTTGCGGGGCAGGCGGCCGATTCTTTGGCAGCCGCCCGCCGCGTGGTCGCCGCCGCCGCCCTGTCGGCCAAGGAGTACGCCCAGGGGGTGAGTCCCCAAGGCGGCCGCATCGTGCTCCCCGAAGAGGTGGACGAAGCCAAGCTGTTTATCCAGCAGGCTCGGTTCGACATCCCCGGACTCCCCGCCGTGGTCCGGCCGGCGGCCGACAGCGCGCTTCGCGCTATCGCCGCCCTGCTCGATCGCTTGGCGGCGCCCGATTCGGTGGAGCGGGTGGCCGACGGGCTGGTCGCCCGGATCAGCGCCGCGGTGGGCGGGCCGCTCGAGCCGCCCCCCTCCCGCCCGCCCTCGCTCGCGCGGGGCGCCGCGGTGTACCGCGAGCGGTGCGCCGCGTGCCACGGCGAGACGGGACGTGGAGACGGGCCCAAGGCGAAGTCCCTCGAGGGTCCGGCCCCGGCAAGCCTCGCCGACCCCGCCGTGATGGGGCGCACCTCGCTGCTCGAGATCTTCCGCAAGCTCGCGATCGGCGTTCCCGGCACGGCGATGCCGGAATTCGCCGGCGACCTCTCGGACGACGATCGCTGGGCGGTGGCGGCGTACGTCGCCACGCTGCAGTACGGCGGCTCCGCCACCGCCGCCACGTTCGCGGCGGTGCGGCGCCAGATCGACTCGGCGCTCGTCGCCCGGTCCGACAAGATCGCGTTCGACGCCTACCTGACCTTCGAGCAGGTGGAGACCGAGGTGCGCGCCAAGAACGCCGGGCTGGCCAGCGACCTCGAGGGCGCGTTCGCGTGGCTGCGCGGCCGCGTCGCCCGCGCCGACTCGGCCGAACTGGCGGCTATCCGCCAGCGCCTGCTCAGCGGGCTCGAGCGCGCGGAGCGGGTCGTGGCCGACCGGCCGTCGGCGATGAGCCTGTTCGTGTCGTCGTTCGTCCTCCTGGTGCGCGAAGGGTTCGAGGCCATCCTGCTCGTCGCGGCGCTGATGGCCTTTCTCACCAAGGCCGGCGCGCCGCACCGGCGCCGGGACGTGGGCCGCGGCGCCTGGCTCGCGGTGCTCGCCAGCCTCGTCACGTGGGCGCTCGTCGAGCTCCTGTTTCAGTTCACACCGGGAGGAGGGCAGCGCGAGGCCATCGAGGGCTTCACGATGCTGCTGGCGACCGCCGTCTTGTTCTACGTGAGCTACTGGCTGCTCTCGAAGATCGAAGCGGCCAAGTGGACGGCCTTCGTCAAAGGCAAGATGGAGAGCGCGCTCTCCTCGGGCTCCGGCATGGCGCTCACCGCCGTGGCGTTCCTCGCCGTGTACCGCGAAGGGTTCGAGACCATCCTGTTCTACAAGGCGCTGTTCACGTCGGCCGGAGCGGGAGCGGTGTCCGTGGTCGGGGGAATGGCGGCCGGCGCGGTGGGACTCGTCGCGGTATACGTCGTCATCAACCAGCTCGGCATGCGCGTCGCGATGAAGCCCTTCTTCGCCGTCACGGGTGTGATGCTGTACTACATGGCGTTCGTATTCGCGGGGAAAGGCGTCGCCGAGCTGCAGGAAGCGGGCATCGTGCCCCTCACCATCATCGACGGCGCGCCGCGCATCCCGGTGCTGGGGATCTACCCGACCGTCGAATCGCTCGCCCTGCAGGGCGTGCTGGTGTTGCTGGCGGTGGTGGCGCTCGTCTGGGCAATGAAGCCATCAGCGGTCAGCCGTCAGCCCGAGGAGCGGGCTTCCGGCTGAGTGCTGATGGCTGAATGCTGACCGCTGACGGCTCCCGCCACCGCTGCAAGAGATACACGCCCAGCACGACCAGCACCGCGCTCATCGCCTGCGCCACGGTGAATGGGCCGAAGAGCCGGTCGTCCTTGGCACGAAGGAACTCCACCAGGAACCGCTCCAGCCCGGCGAGCACGAGGTACGAGGCGAACAGCCAGCCGGTCCCGTGGCCGTGCTCGCGCCGCCGCCACAGCCACCAGAACGCCAGAAACATCAGCAGCGTCTCGTAGATCTGGGTCGGGTGGACGGCGACGACCTGCGTCGGGTCGGTGCCCGGCGGGAATCTGACCCCCAATGCCGTCAGGTTGGCGACGGTCGTCTCCGGGAGGCCCCGGGGGAACTTCATGGCCCACGGGAGCGCGCTCGGAATCCCGTAGTCGTCCCCGACCAGAAAGCAGCCCACGCGGCCGAGGGCATGGCCGAGCATCAGAGGGGCGGCGCACAAGTCCATGGTGAACCGCGCCGGCACGCGCTTGCGCCACCCGTTGAGCAGCACGCCGGCCGCGCCGCCCAACAGCCCACCATACCAGACGAACCCGCCACGCCGCAGCAGCGCGTCCCACTCGCCGGTGAGGAACACGTACCAGAGCTTGGCACCAAACAGCCCGCCGATCACAGCCGCGATCACGATGTCCGCCGCATACTCTTCGTCCAGGCCGCGGCCGCGGAGGTCGAGCTGGATGGCCCAGCCCGCCATCAGGAACGCCACCATCATCATCAGACCGTAGCCGGTAAGCTCGATGGGGCCGAGGTGGAGGACGAAGGGATAGACGGTCATAGTGAACGCGGAACGCGGAAGTGGGAAGTCGGAACAGGATCCACGACTTCGAGGCCCGGGAGGGGCAAGTCGGCCCGCGCGTCGAGGGTCCAGTCGCTGCGCTCGCCCAGCCCGAGCCGGTACCAGCCGGCGCGGGCGATCATCGCCGCGTTGTCGGCATTCAGCCGCGGGCTCGCCACGGCGACGCGGGCCGCGCCCGCCAGTCGTTCCGCGGCACGCGCGGCCAACGTGCGGTTGCACGCCACCCCCCCGCCCAGCACGGCGGTGGGGTAGCCGGTCGCGCGCACGGCGCGCTCCAGCTTCGTGACGAGTACGTCGAGCACGGCGTCCTGGAACCCGCGCGCCAGATGCGGCCGGTCGCGTTCGAGGTCGTCCGAGGCCCGCACGGCGTGCAACACCGCCGTCTTGAGTCCCGAGAACGAGAAGGCGAAACCGTCGCCCTGCATGGGCCGGGGAAAGATGAAGCGCGTGGGATCGCCGTCCTGGGCGAGCCGCTCGATCGCGGGGCCGCCCGGGTAGCCGAGGCCGAGGAGGGTGGCGACCTTGTCGAACGCCTCGCCCGCCGCGTCGTCGCGGGTCTCCCCGAGCAGCCGGTAACGCCCCCAGGCCGGCACGTCGAGCAGTAGCGTGTGCCCCCCCGAGACGAGCAGGGCGACGAACGGCGGAGCCAACTCGGGATCCTCGACCGCGGGTGCGAACAGGTGGCCCTCCATGTGATGCACGCCGATGAGCGCGCGATCGCCGGCGTACGCCAGCGACTTGGCGTACACCACGCCCACGAGCAGCGCCCCGACCAGCCCCGGGCCCGCCGTTACCGCGACGGCGTCCACCGCCGACAGACCGAGCCCCGCCTCGGCGAGCGCGCGGTCCACGACCGCCGGTAGCGCGGCGAGGTGGGCCCGGCTCGCCAGCTCGGGGACCACGCCGCCGAACACCTGGTGGATGTCCTGAGAGAGAATGACGAGGCTCGCGAGCTCGGGCGCCGGTCCCACCAGGACCGCCGCCGAAGTCTCGTCGCACGACGTCTCGATGCCGAGAACGACGTCAGCCACGGCGGGTCCGCCGCCGCACGGTGACCGTATCGGGGGTAGCGTGGGCGACGATCCCCCGCGGCGCGATCACGGTGAGGCGGGCGACGCTCCCGGCCGCCGCGCCCGCCGCGCTGCCCGTGATGTGGGCAACCACGCGCACGCTGTCGCGGGTAAGCGCGTCCACCCGCTCCTGCGGCCCGCGCACTGCTACGGAGACCCGCGGTGGAGTGATGATGAAGCCCGTGGCGGCTCCCGCTCCCGTCTCCACCTGAATCCCCGCGAAGGTCCGCTCGGCGAGCACGCCCATCTCGCCGGTGACCGTGACTTGCTTCGGCGAAATGCGCACGATGCCGAGCGGGGCCGTGTCGATCGGAACGGTGCGGGAGAACGAACCCGACACGTTGACGATCTCCGTGGCGATGGTCATCACGGAGTCGATCGCGGCAAGGTTTTTGTTCGGTCCCACGAGCCGGGCGACGGTCGGCGCGATCAACACGCCGCCGTGCAGCACCTGGCCCGAGTCCGGCACCACCCTGATCAGCGATACGATGCGGACATCCTTGCGCGCCACGCTGTCCAGGGCCACCGTGATCTCGCGCGGACGGATCTCGAGCACCCGCACGTCGCCCGCGCCCTTGGGCAGCTGCGCCTCGATCTCGCTCGGCTCGAGCCGGATCGTCCAGGTCGCCGCCGACGTCGTATCGGGCATGCGCCGGGTGACATCGCCGCGGAGCGTGCGGAGCCGCAGGATCTGGCTTCCCTTGCCGGAGATCTGGGCTCGGATCTTGGGCAGCTTCTGCTGCAGCGTCCGGCCGGGGGGCAGTTCCACGTTGAGCCCGAGCTCGAAGTCGGTCGTCACCGGCTGCTGCAGCTGTACGGCGACGTACAACATCAGCGCGAGGAACAGCGCCGCGCCCTTGATGGGCCAGTTGCGCGTGATCAGCTGGATCAGGCTAGCGCGCATCGAGCAGCCGCCGGATGATGGTCTCGTTGACGGGCCCATCCCACTGCGCCGCGCCGATCACTTTCTTCACGATGATGCCGTCGCGGTCGACCAGGAAGCTCTCCGGTACGCCCACCGTTTGGTAGCCCGTCCGAATCGCGCCGCTCGGATCGTGCAGGATGTCGAAGGTGAGGCCCATTTCGTTCACGAACGCCATGATCTCGTGGGGGCCTTCCGGTGCGGCGGCGTAGAACGGATCGCCGTCGACACTCACCGCCAGGATGCGGAAGTCGGTGCCCGCGAACCTCTTGTGCAGCCGCTCCATGGAGGGCATTTCGACGCGGCACGGCGGGCACCAAGTGGCCCACACGTTGACGAGAATCACCTTGCCGCGGTAATCCGCGAGCGTCACCGGCCGGCCGGTGCGGAGATCGGTCGCGTGGAACTGTGGGGCGGCGGACCCGGGCCCGAGCACTTCGATCTCGGGCCGCAGCTTGATGGCCAGGGCCACGCCGAACACGAGCGTCATCCCGATGCCCGCGACCAGCGACCACTGTTGGCGGTTCGTCATACGGTCACCAGGCAGCGGCGGCGCAGCTCCTGGACCTCGCGCGCGGGGTCGGCGCTCGCGAAGACCGCGTTCCCCGTCACGAAGGTGTCGGCCCCCGCCTGGTGCGCGGCGGCGATAGTCTGGCGAGTGATTCCGCCGTCGACTTCCAGAAACGCCTGCGAGCGGTGGGCCGTGAGCAGGGCGCGGGCGCGGCGGATCTTGTCGTTGGATCCCGGGAGAAACGATTGCGCTCCAAAGCCGGGGTTCACGGTCATGACGAGCAGCAGATCGAGATCGGCCACGACTTCCTCGGCATACGCGAGGGGCGTGCCGGGGTTGAGCGCCAGCCCCGCCAGCATCCCGCCCTGCTTCACCGCGTCGAGCTGCCGCTGGACGTGCACCGTGGCCTCGGGGTGGAAGGTGAACACCGACGCGCCCGCCGCCGCGAACGGCTCGAGGTACCGCTCGGGCTCGACCACCATCAGGTGCACGTCGATCGGCTTGTCCGTCAGCGAGCGCAAGGCGGCGATCATGTTCGCCCCGAAAGTCAGGTTCGGCACGAACCGCCCATCCATCACGTCCACGTGTATCCAGTCTGCGCCGCCCTCCAGCACTTGCGCGACCTGCTCGGCGAGCCGGGTCAGGTCGGCGGCGAGGACGCTCGGGGCGATGCGGATGCCGTTGGTCGCTCTCATGGGCTCCGGGCGACGACGATGTCCACGACGGTACCGGGCGACGCCAGTGTGCCCGCCGCCGGCCGTTGCGCCACCACCGTGCCGGGCGTCGCGTCGGCGGTCCGGCGCCGCGTCAAGGTACCGAGCTGCAGGCCGTCCAGCTCCAACCGCGTCCGCGCGTCGGCGGCCGCCATGCCGAGCAGGTCGGGCACGGAGATGGTGGGCGCGCCCCGACTCACCACCAACGAGAGCCCGGCCCCCGGCGCCAGCGCGGTGCCCGCGGGGGGCCGGGTGAGGATCGCGAGACCCTGCGGGGCGTCCGCCTGCACCGACTCGACCTGACTGACCGTCAGCCCCGCCGCGGCAATGAGGCGCTGCGCGAGTCCCACGTCGAGGCGCGCGACGTCGGGTACCGGAATCTTGGGCGGACCGCCGCTCGCCACCAGGGTCACCTTCAAGCCTTGGCGCGCGATGACCCCCGGGGGTGGATCCTGCCAGATCACGGTCCCCGCCGCCGCCGTGGGGTGCGGCTCAGTGCCGCCGTCTTGGGCCTCGAGCTCTGCGCCCTTGACCTGGGCCTGGGCCTCGCTGACCGAGAGGCCGATCACGCGCGGCACGACCTGGTGCCCCGGCAGAATGGGGGCGGGGAAGAGCAGTAAGTACGCCGTGAGGTAACCGCCGACCAGCGCGCCGACGCCGGCGAGCGCCCACCGGCCCGCGCGGCGGCGGTCGAAACCCGCCGTCAGGCCGTCGAACGGCGGCAGGTGGCGACGGATTCGCATCACGGGCGCCGAGCCAGCCGCGCCGCGTAGGCGCCGTCGATGCCGTGCCGCTGGGGCAGCGACTGGAAGTCGCCGGCCGGCGTCAGCAGCTCGGCCGGCACCGCACCCGGGACGGGAACAGGCGCTCGCGCGAAGTCAGGGTGCCGGCTCACGAAATCGTCCACCACAGCCGTGTTCTCCTCGGGCTCGAGCGAGCAGGTCGCGTAGATCAGCAAGCCGCCGGGCCGCACGTACGGTGCCGCGGCGGCCAGCAGCCGCGCCTGACGCGCCGCGGCCCGGGGAAACACGCCGGGCGCGAGCCGCCAGCGCGCGTCGGGATGGCGCGCCATGGTCCCCGTCGCGCTGCACGGGGCGTCCACCAGCACCGCGTCGAAGCTCCCCGGGTGGAACGGCGCCGCCTCAAGATCGGCGGCCACGCAGCGAATCGCCACTCCCGCGCGGCGGCCCGTCTCGGCCAGGCGAGGCAGGCGGTCGCGCCGGACCTCGGCTGCCACGACCCGAGGACCTGCCGCCTCGAGCGTGACCGCCTTGCCCCCGGGCGCGGCGCACGCGTCGTACACCCGGGCGCCCGCGGGGATCGCCGCAAAGCGGCAGACGAGGGCGTGGGCGGGGTCTTGGACGATGAAGGCACCCTCGGCGAAGCCCGGCAACTGCGCGGGAAACGGGACACGGGAAACGTGTTCGCCGCGTTGCACCTGGAGCCCCGCTCCGTAGGGTGCCCCCGTTACACCAAAACCTGCACGGCGGAATCGGTCACGCAGCGTGTCGATGTCCCAGCGGGCCGGCTGTAACGTGATCGGGGGCTTGGTGTCGTTCCACACGCACAACTTCGCAGTGTCCGCCGCTCCGAACCGTACTCGCCAGCGTTCCACGAGCCAGCGGGGATGCGTCGCGTCCGTTTCCCGTTTCTCGTTTCCCGTGTCCCGGGTGAGCTTCCGCAACGCCTGATTCACGAACCGCGCCGGCCCTTCGCCGGCGGTTTCGCGGGCGAGCTCAACGCTCGTCGCGACGGCGGCGTGCGGGGGAACGCGAGTCAGACAGCGGAGCTGGTAGGCGCCGAGGCGGAGGACGTCGTGCAGGCGCGGGTCGGCGTGGCGCAGGTCGAGCGCGCGGTCGAGCTGCGCCTGGCGGCGCAGCACCCCGGCCGACAGCTCGTAGGCCAGGCGGCGGTCGCGCTCCGTTAGGCCCGCCGCGGCGTGGTTCACGGCCTCGCCGAACGGCGCCCCGGCGCGCACCGCGTCGAGAATCGCGAGCGCCGCGCGCCGCGCGGGCGTCGCCGCCCCGCCCCTAATCCAGCATCCCCTCGACGGGGGAGGACGGCATCGCGACGTCGCGCCGCGGCATCCGGCCGGCGAGGAACGCGGCGCGCCCCGCCTCCACGGCGAGCCGCATGGCGTGCGCCATCGCCACGGGGTCCTGCGCCGCGGCGATCGCCGTGTTCATCAGGATGCCGTCCACGCCCTGCTCCATCGTCACGCAGGCATCGGACGCCGTGCCGACTCCGGCATCGACCACCACCGGCACCCGGAGCCGGCGCTTGATCGTCCGAACGCTGAAGGGATTCAGGAGACCGAGACCGCTTCCGATGGGGGAGGCGAGCGGCATCACCGCGGCGCACCCCGCGTCTTCGAGCCGCAGCGCCGTGACCAGGTCCTCGTTGGTGTAGGCGAGGACCTTGAAGCCCTCTTTCACGAGCACCGTCGCCGCTTCGAGCAGGCCCTGCACGTCGGGGAGCAGGGTTTCCTCGTCGCCGATCACCTCGAGCTTGACGAAATCGTTGAAGCCGGCCTCGCGCGCGAGGCGCGCGTAGCGGATCGCGTCCGCCGCGGTGTAGCACCCCGCCGTGTTCGCGAGCAGGAAGAAGCGGTTGGGGTCGAGGTAGTGCAGGACGCTCGCCTGCTTGGAGCGGTCGAGGTCCACACGGCGCACCGCGACGGTGACGATCTCCGCGCCCGACGCCTCGATCGCCCGGCTCATCGTCTCCTGGTCTTTGTACTTGCCGGTGCCGACCATGAGGCGCGACTGGAAGGTGCGCCCGCCGATGGCGAACGGCGTATCGCGGACCAGGTCCACGGCGGTGGTCACGGGCTCACCCTCCTCCCACGAAATGCACCAGCTCGATCGCGTCGCCCGGGGCGACCCGCACGTCGCCGAGGGCGGGCCGCCGCACGATCTGGCGGTTGTGCTCCACCACCACGGCGCGCGGATCGAGCGCCAATACAGCCAGCAGCTCGAGCAGTGTCACGCCGGGCGCGATCGCGCGGCGCTCGCCGTTCACGACGACTTCGATGGTATCCTTCACCGCAACTCCTCCAGCATCTGTCGGGCGGCAGCGCCGGGTTCCGCGGCGTCCCACAATGCGCGGATCGCGGCGATGCCGTATGCGCCTGCCCCTTTCAGCTCGCCCACCCGCTCGACGGTCACCCCGCCGATCGCGATCACCGGCGGCCCGATCCGGGCGATCTCCCGCAACCGCTCGAGTCCGAGGGGCAGGCGATCGGGATGAGTGGCCGTTGCGTACACCGGCCCTACCACAAGATAGTCGGCTCCCTGGGCGTTTGCGGCCTCCGCCTCGGCCAAGTCGTGCACCGACTTGCCGATCCACCAGCGGGGATTGAGCTGGCGCGCGGCGCTCACCGGCAAGCTGCCGCCTCCCAGCTGGACGCCGCTCGCGCCCACTGCCAGGGCGATGTCCAACCGGTCGTTCACGAACAGCTGGACTGTTGGAAGGTTGGAAAGTTGGACGGCAAGCTGGAAGTGCTCCAGCCCGGATAGCGCTCGGCCGCGGGCGTGCAACGCGAGGTTCCCGGCGCCCGTCGTGGCAAGCTCGCGCGCCACGTCGTCCAGATCGGGCCGGCGGGCGATCCGCTCGTCGGTGATCGCGTGTAAGCGGGGGAAAAGAGGCCTCACACCACGCGGCGGCCGGCCGCGACCCGGGCGCCGTGCAGCCACTCGCCGGCGGGCATGCGCTCCTTGCCGGCAGGCTGAACCTCCTCGATCTCAACCGCCCCACTTCCGGCAGCGATCAGCAGGCGGCCGTCAGCCGTCAGCAATTCCCCTGCTGTTCCCCGCACATCGGCGACGCGCGCGTCGAACAACTTGAGCTCGACGCCGTCCAACTCCGTCCAGGCGCCCGGCCGGGGATCGAGGCCGCGTATCAACCGCGCGATCGTCGCCGCGTCCTTGGTCCAGTCGATGCGGGCCACCTCGCGGGTCAGCTTGGGGGCGTGGGTGGCGCGGCTGTGGTCTTGGGGCACCGGTCGCAACGCGTCCTGCTCGACCAGCGCCAGCGTCTCGACCAGCGCGAGCGCTCCCATCTCCGCGAGATGGTCGGACAGCTCCCCGCCCGTCACGTCGGCGTCGAGCTGGTGCGGGATCTGATGGAGGATCGGGCCGCTGTCCATGCCGGCGTCCATCTGCATGATGGTGACGCCGGTCTTCTCGAGGCCGCGGATGATGGCCCATTCCACCGGCGCCGCGCCGCGCAGCTCTGGCAACAACGACGGGTGCACGTTCACCATCCCGCGCGCCGGCAGCGCCAGCAGCTCGGGCTTGAGGATGTGTCCGTACGCGACGACGACGCCGATGTCGGGGCGCGGCTCCAGCTCGCGCAGGCGGCCGATGAACGCGGCGTCGGTGGGTTTGGCGGGTTGGAGGACCGGCAGCTCTTCAGCCTCGGCCGCGACCTTCACGGGCGGCGGGACGAGCCGGGAGCGGGACCGCCCCTGCGGCTTGTCGGGTTGGGTGACGACGGCGACGACGTCGAACCCCTCGCCCACCAGGGCGCGGAGCGAGGGAACCGCGAACTCGGGGGTGCCGAAGAAGACGACCCGCACTTACAACTCCCCCGCCGGCTCCGGCGTGACCTCCTTCAGGTACCCCTTCTTGCCCTTGCGAGCCTTCTTCCATTTGGCGACGAGCAGGCCGCGCTTCACGGCGCTCAAGTGGTCGAGGAACAGTATGCCGTCGAGGTGGTCGATCTCGTGCTGGATGGCACGCGCCTTGTAGCCGGCCGCCTCGACGCGGTAGGACGTGCCGTCCCGATTGAGCGCTTCGACGACGACCCGCGCGGGCCGCTCCACGTCGCCGAAGATCTCCGGGATGGACAAGCACCCTTCCTCGGCGGTCGCGAGCTCGGCGCCCCGCTCCACGATCACCGGGTTGATGAGGACCAACGGGGGGGGGTCGTCGTCGCCGACGTCCACGACCGCGACTCGCCGCGCCACACCCACCTGGTTTGCGGCGAGGCCGACGCCCTTTGCCGCGCGCATCGTCTCGAACAGGTCGTCCAACAGCCGGCGCACGTCATCGTCGACGCGGGCAACCCGCGCGGCTTTCTGTCGCTGGAGGGGCCGGACCGTCACGCCTGCTGCTTCGCCTCCACGGTGGTGCGGTTGGTGATGCTGCTGATCCCGCTCCGCAGCATCACGAACTTCGCTTCGCCGCTCCGCACGGTGACCTGGTCGTCCTTGATGTGCACGACTTCGCCCACGATGCCGCTCGAAGTCACCACCAGGTCGCCGCGCTGCAGCGAGGCCAGCAGCTTCTTGTGCTCCTCCTGCTGGCGGCGCTGGGGCCGGATCAACAGGAAATAGAAGATCCCGATGAACAGCGCGATCTGAATGACGAAGGCGCTGAGGCCCGGCCCGCCTTGGCCGGAAGGAGCGAACAACGACGCGAGCACGGTCATGTGATTCCTGGTTGAGTGTAGCGGCGGCGCCAGTCGCCGGCCCATGCGACCAAGGCGCTCCGCCGGATCGCTTCCCGCATCTCGGCCGCCAGCCGGATCAGATAGCGCACGTTGTGCAGCGACAGCAGTCGCAGCCCCAGCAGCTCCTCGGCGGCGAACAGATGACGCAGGTAGCCGCGCGAGTAGGTCGTGCAGGTCTCGCAGTCGCAGCTCGCGTCCAGCGGACGCCCGTCCGTCCGGAACGCCGCGTTGCGGATGTTCACGGGGCCGTCGGGCGTGAACGCGGTGCCGTTGCGCCCGTTGCGCGTGGGCGCCACGCAGTCGAACAGGTCCACCCCCCGCTCCACCGCCGCGGCGAGGTCCTCGGGAAACCCCACGCCCATAAGATAGCGGGGAATGGGAGCCGGCAGCCGGGGTTCCAGCGCCTCGAGCACCTCGTACATCTTGGGTTTGGGCTCGCCCACCGATAGGCCGCCGATCGCGAGGCCGGTCCAGGCACCCATCTCGAGGATGCGGCGCAGACCCTCGTCGCGGAGCGCGAGGTGGGTGCCGCCCTGGAGGATGGGCCATAACGTCTGGTTGCAGGACGCCAAGTCGCCACGTTGCACGTTGGCGGTCTCTTGGCGTCGTGGCGTCGTGGCGTCTTGCAGCTCTGCATGTCTCCGGGCGCACCGTTCCAGCCACCTCAGCGTTCGCTCGAGAGCGTCCCGCGCGGTGGCGAGGTCTGCCCCCCCCGGCACCACATGGTCGAACGCCATCGCGATGTCGGCGCCGAGGGTCCACTGGATCTCCGTCGCGCGCTCGGGAGTGAGCACGCGGCGGCCGCCGTCCACGTGACTCTGAAACTCGACGCCGTCATCGGTCACGCTGCGGAACCCCTCGAGGGAGAACACCTGGAAGCCGCCGGAGTCCGTGAGGAGCGGGCCGTCCCACGCCATGAACTTGTGCAGGCCGCCGAGCTGCGCGATGACGTCTTCCCCGGGGCGAACGTGCAGGTGGTAGGTGTTGGCGAGCACCATTCCGGCACCGACGGCCTTCAAGTCGCCGGGCGAGAGCGCCCGCACCGTGCCCTGTGTGCCGACGGGCATGAACACGGGCGTCTCGACCGTGCCGTGGGGCAGGGTGAGGGTGCCGGTGCGCGCGGCGCCGGACGAGGCGGAGACCTGAAACTCGAACATCAGACGATCGCCATCGCATCCCCGTAGCTGTAGAACCTGTACCCCTGCTTGACCGCCTCGCGGTAAGCCCCCATCACCGCGTCATGGCCACCGAAGGCGCTCACGAGCATCAGCAGCGTGGAGCGGGGAAGATGAAAGTTCGTGAGCAGCCGGTCCACTACCTTGAACCTGTATGGCGGGTAGATGAAGAGATTCGTCTCTCCGGGGCCCGCTCGCACCCGCCCCCGTTCGTCGGACGCCGCCTCCAATGCCCGAACGACCGTGGTTCCCACGCCCCACACCCCACGCCCCGAGCCCTTCGCGGCGTTGATGAGGTCGGCCGTCTCATCCGGAATCTCGTATGGCTCCGGCTGCATCGCATGGGCCGCGAGGTCGTCCGTCTCCACCGGCTTGAACGTCCCGGGCCCCACGTGCAAATCGAGCGACCCGACCGTCACGCCCTTGCCGCGCACGCGATCGAGCAGGTCCGGTGTGAAATGCAGCCCCGCGGTCGGCGCCGCCACACTGCCGTCGTGCTCGGCGTACACCGTTTGGTAGCGCTCGCGGTCGGCGGGCGTGGGGGGGCGGCGGATATAGGGCGGGAGCGGGACCTCGCCGTACTGCGCGATGGTGGCCCGCGCGTCGAGCGCGCCGACGAAGCGCACGCGCCGCAATCCGCCGCCCAACATCTCGACGATCTCCACCACGCTATCGTCACCGAACCGCACGCGTCGGCCGGGCTTGAGCTTCCCGCCCGGGTGCCCCATCGCCAGCCAGGTGCCGTCGGGCAACGCCCGCACAAGGAGGATCTCAGCGGGCGCTCCCGCGTCCCGTTTGCCGTGGAGCCGGGCGGGAATGACGCGCGACGTATTGAGGACCAGGACGTCGCCGGACGGTATCAGGCCGACGATGTCGCGGAAGCTGGCGTGGCGGACGGCGCCCGTCGCGCGGTCGAGCACGAGCAGACGGCTGGCGGCGCGGTCGGGGAGCGGAACTTGGGCAATCTGCTCGGCCGGCAGGGCGTAGTCGAAGTCCGAGGTGCGGTATCGCATGGGGAGCAAACGCGGAACGCGGAAGTCGGAACGCGGAACTGGCCCACCTGTTCCGCGTTCCGCGTTCCCACTTCCGCGTTCAATCGAAGATGTTCGCCTGCTCCGCGGACTTCGGCGGCGTGAAGCCAAAGTGTCGATACGCCGCCGCGGTGGCGCACCGGCCGCGGGGCGTCCGGGCGAGGAACCCCTGCTGCATCAGGAATGGCTCGTACACTTCCTCCAGGGTGCCCGGGTCCTCCCCGACCGCGGCGGCGACCGTTTGGACCCCGACGGGACCGCCCTCGAACATCTCGATGATCGTCTTGAGGATGCGCGCATCCATGTCGTCGAGCCCGAACTCGTCCACGTCGAGCCGCTTCAGCGCTTCCCCGGCCACCGCGCCGGTGATCTTGCCGGCGGCACGCACTTGGGCGTAGTCGCGCACCCGCTTGAGCAGCCGGTTGGCCACGCGCGGCGTGCCGCGGCTGCGGCGGGCGATTTCGGCGACGCCGGCCGCGTCGGCGGGGACGTCCAGGATGCCGGCCGATCGCGTGATGATCTGGACGAGATCGTCGGGCGGGTAGTAGTGCAGCCGCTCCACCAGGCCGAACCGCGCGCGCAGGGGCGGGGTGAGCAGGCCGAAGCGCGTCGTCGCGCCGATCAGCGTGAAGCGCTCGAGCTGCATCGGGATCGTCTGCGCGTGGGGCCCGTCCGCGATGCGCACGTCCACGCGGTACTCCTCCATGGCGGGATAGAGGAACTCCTCGAGCGCGGGCCGCAACCGGTGCACCTCGTCGATGAACAGGATGTCGCCGGCCTTGAGCGAGGTCAGCATGCCCACGAGATCGCCCGGCCGCTCGAGCACCGGACCCGACGTCGTGCGGATGTCGACTCCAAGCTCCTTGGCCATGAGCAGCGCCAGCGTGGTCTTGCCGAGGCCCGGCGGGCCGAAGAACAGGGCGTGGTCGAGCGGCTCGCGGCGCTGTTTCGCGGCGTCAATGGCGATCTGGAGGGATTCCTTGACCTTGGCCTGGCCCACGAACTCGTCCAGGCGCGACGGCCGCAGCGCGGCGTCGCTGAGGCGCTCGTCGGGGAGGGCCTGGGGCGTGGTGATTTCGGAGCGGGCCATCACTTCGATTTCGGCCGCGCCCGCCAGCGCACGGGTCGGGCGTCGGCCTCGATCTCGTGGCGCGTATGGCAGGTCACGCACACGTCGTCGGCGCGGGTCGCGGTCTCGGGCACCAGCCGGCGGTTGGTCGAGCCGCAGCGCGTGCAAATCCATTCGGCCGTGATGGCGGTCATCCTTTCAGGCGTCACTTGGTGGTGAGAATCTGCAGCGCGCGGCGCACCAGGCTCTCCGTCTCTCCGGCGAGTCCACCGTTGCCCGCGAGGACCTCACGCAGCGCCCGGTCGGCCTCGGTGGCGCCGTAACCGAGCCGCTCGAGCGCTTTGAGGGCGGCCTCCGCGCCCGTGGCGAGCGGGGCCGCGCCAGACGGTGCGGTCTCCACAAACTCGTCCACCTTGTCCCCCAGTTCAAGCGCCAGCCGCTCGGCGGTCTTCTTCCCGATCCCGCTCACCGACGAGAGCAGCCCGATGTTCTTCTCCTTCATCGCGCGGGCCCCGCGCTGCACGCCCAGCGCCGACAGCACCGCCACCGCGAGCTTGGGCCCGACGCCGCTGACCGTGGTGAGCCGCTGAAAGAAGCGGCGCTCGGTCTCTTCGAGGAACCCGTAGAGCGACCAGCCGTCCTCGCGCACCACCAGCTCGGTGTTGAGCGTGACCTCCGCGCCGGGTGCCGGCAGCCGCTCCATCACGCCGAGCGGGACGACGACCTCGTAGCCCACGCCTCCCGCCGTCTCGACCACGACGCGGTCGGCGGACTTTGTGGCGAGGCGGCCGCGGACGTACGCGATCACGAACGGATGATGTAGGTGAGGGCGACGGCGACCCCATCGGCCGCATCGGCGGGCTTCGGCGCCTGCCGCAGCCGCAGCAGCCGGGCCACCATCGCGGCGACCTGCCCCTTGGGGGCGCCGCCCGCGCCGGCCACCGTCTTCTTGATCGTGGCAGGCGAGTATTCCGCGATCGCGAGGCTACGCTGCTGCGCCGCCAGCAGCACCACGCCACGGGCGTGCCCCAGCACGAGGGTCGTGCGGACGTTCTTATGATAGAAGGCGTTCTCCAGGGCGAGCGCGGTCGGATGGTGGCGCTCGATCAGCTCCAGAATGCCGTCGTGCAGCTCGTGTAGCCGTTGCGGCAGAGAGATGCGCCGCCCGAAGGTGATGACTCCGCATTCGACGAGTCGGCCCATGCCCGGGGTCCCGTTCCCCGCTTCGATCACCCCATACCCGGTGACCGCCGTGCCCGGGTCGACGCCCAGGACCCTCACGTCACCCCGTCACCGCGGCCATCGCCTCGGCATCGATGTCGAAGTTCGAGAATACCCGGGCGACGTCGTCCATCTCTTCGAGCCCCTCGATCAATTGCAGCAACCGTTTGGCATCGCCCCCTTCGACCTTCACCGTGCTCTTCGGGATCATGGCGATCTCGGCGCTCTGCACGGGCACCTGCCTCCCCCGCAGCGCCTCGTGCACGGCGTGGAGCTGATTGGGCGGCGTGGTGATCAGGATGGCGTCGCCGTCGCGGTTCATGTCCTCGGCGCCGGCGTCCAGCGCCGCTTCCATGGTCACGTCTTCGTCGGCCTGCCCGTCCACCACGATCTGGCCCTTGCGGTCGAACATCCAGGCGACCGAGTTGGTGGCGCCGAGGTTGCCGCCGTGGCGGGTAAACACATGCCGGATCTCGGCGACGGTGCGGTTCGCGTTGTCGGTCGTCGCCTGGATGAGGATGGCCGCGCCGCCCGGGCCATAGCCCTCGTACATCACCTCTTCATACGTGACCCCTTCGAGCTCGCCCGTCCCCTTCTTGATGGCGCGCTCGATGTTGTCCCACGGCATGTTTTCGGCTTTGGCGGCGTCGATGGCGGTGCGGAGGCGGGGGTTGCCGGCGGGGTCGCCGCCCCCCTGCTTCGCGGCGATCGTGATCTCGCGGATGACCTTGGTAAAGGCAGCCCCACGCTTCTGGTCGGTGACGGCCTTCTTCCGCTTGATCTGCTTCCATTTGCTGTGGCCGGCCATGGAATCAAGTTACAACGCTATCTGTCCGGGTCCAGCATGTCCTCGAATCGCATCCACCGGCGGTAGAAATACAGGTCCACGAAGCCCGTCGGGCCGTTGCGGTTCTTGGCGACGATCAGCTCCGTCGCTCCCTCCACCCCACCCCCGGGGTGGTACATGTCCTCGCGGAAGATCGACAGCACGACGTCGGCGTGCTGCTTGAGCGAGCCCAAGACGCCGTAGTCGTCGAGCGTGGGGCGCGGGTTCTGCCGCTGCGGCTCGAACCGTGGCAGCTGGGCGACGAGCAGGAGCGCCACTTGGCGCTCCAGCGCCAACGCCTTGAGGTGGCGCAGCACCAGCGCCGTGTCCTCGTCCTGGGTGACCCGCGCCGCGCCGCTTGGCGGCGGGACCAGCTGCAGGTAGTCCACCACGACGAGGGCGAGCTGGCGCAGCGGATCGAGGCGCTCCGCCAGCGTCTCGAAGTCGGCGGCCGCGAGCGGCAGTACGGTGAGCGGGAGGCCCCGCAGGCGGACGGCCGCCCCGCCGATCCCGGCCCGCGTCTGATCGCTCATTCTGGCCGCCCGCAGGTCGTCCACCGCGACGCGTCCCTCGATGGCGAGGGCGCGCTCCATCAGCCGCTCCTCGTCCATCTCCCCGGACAGGAACGCCACGCCCCCCCCCAGATCCTCCTGCGCGACGCGCAGCGCGATGCCCAGCGCGAGCGCCGACTTGCCGGCGCCGACGTCGCCGCCCAGCACCACGAGATCGCGCCGGCGCAGGCCGCCGCCCAGCATTTTATCCACGGATCCGAAGCCGGTGGGGATCGTGTCGCCGGTGACGTCCCCGGGGCGTTGGGCGTCCACTCGCTGGACGAGGGACTCGAGGGACGGGCGCTTCTCCAGGCGGCGGGCGGACATGCCTATAAATGTAGGCGGGCCGCGCGCGCGGCGACGCCCACCGCCTCCGCGGCCTCCGCGCCGAGCACATCGCGCGCCGGCGCCACCATCTGGCTCAGCACCACGGCGGCCGCCCGCGGCGATGCGGGCTGGAGGTGCTGGCAGGCGGCGGCGAGCGCCCGCTTGAGCGGCGCGGGGAGCGCGAGGCTCCCCAGCCGGCTCCCGAGCGCCTGCAGGCGGCGGTGGTGGTTCTTCGGGCTCACCGGCGCCGGCGGCAGCAGCCCTTCCGCGGCCCGCACGATCAGCCACAGGGCGAAGAGACCGTCCCGCTTCGGGCCGCGCGCGGCCTCCGCGATCAGCGCGACGAGCTGCTCCTCGGCCGGCGTGGTCGTCCGGATCACGCGACGAGCCGCTCCACGGCGGCGGCGACGGCGTCGGGGAGCAGGTCCACGAGACACCGATGATGGCCCAAGGGGCACCGCGCCGTGCCCGTCGCCGAACACGGCCGGCAGGACAGGTCCTGCTGCAGCACCGCGGTGGGCGCCCGGTACGGAAAGAAGCCGAATGCCTCGACGGTCGGTCCGAACAGCGCGACGACGGGGGTGCCGACGCCGGTTGCCATGTGCATCACGCCCGTGTCGCCCGAGACGAGCACCTTGGCGCGCGCGAGGCAAGCGCCGGTTTCCTGCAGCGTAAACTCCCCCGCAGCGCTCTCCGCCAGCGGAACGAGCTGGCGCGCCGCCCCGCGATCCTCGGGTCCGCCCAGCGTCACGAGCCGGAAGCCGCCGGCGCGCAGCCGCTCCGCGAGCGCCTGCCAATGCGCGAGCGGCCACCGCTTGGTGGCGTGCGCCGCTCCGGGCGCGAGCGCGGCGAGGGGCCCCGCGTCGAGCCCCCGCTCCGCGAGCCAGCGCGCCACGCGCTCCCGCGCGGCCGCTCCGAGGAAAAACTCGGGCGGCCCGCCGTCGGGCCGGACGTCGAGCCGCCGCGCCGCCTCGAAGTAGCGCTCCGCCACGGGCACCCGCCCGCGGTACAGGTCGAGCTTGGCGCTGATGAGGGCGGCGCGGGCCACCTTGCGCTTGGCGTACCCGGACCACCGGCACCGCACCAGCAGGCGCAGCGCCGCGCTGCGCAGGCTGCCGTGTAGATCGAGCCCGTGCGTCGGGTGGAGGGCTCGCAGCCGCCGGGCCAGATGCGCCACCGGCTCGTCGGGCTCGAGCGCCACGACTTGCGCGATGTGCGGGTTGTCGGCGACGAGCGGCGCGAGGGCCCGCTTGGTGACGTAGATCAGTTGGGCCTCGGGATGGCGGCGCCGCAACGCCCGCACGAGCGGGGTGGTGAGGACGATGTCGCCGATGGAGCTGAAGCGGACGAGGAGGACGCGCAGCACGCGGCCAATGTAGTCGCGCGTTGCCCGGCCTCGCCAGCCGGACTAGCTTTCGCGCAGGATGCCGCGTCCGAAGAGCATTCTCTGGGTCGACGACGAGGTCGAGGGCCGCTGCGCCGCCAGCCCTACAGCGTGGTCCTGCTCGACGAGCAGATGCCCGGCCGCCGCGGGCTCGACCTCATCCCCGAAATCCGCGCCATCGATCCCGCGATGCCGGTCGTGATGGTCACGCAGAGCGAGGACGATGGGCTGTTGCGCGAGGCGATCGGCATCGAAGTGGACGACTACCTCGTGAAGCCCGTCCACTCGCGGCAGATCCTGTCCGTGGTGACCCGCCTGCTCGAAGGCGACCGCATCCGCCAGCAGCGGCTGGCGCGCGACTTCGTGACGCGGTTCCGCGAGCTCGAGGCGCGGCGGGGGGGGGGCGGCAGCGCCGGCCTGGCGTGGCGCGAGTGGATCGAGCTGGTGGTGGAGCTGGCGCGGTGGGAGGTGCGGCTCGCGGCGGCGGACGAGCCCGGGCTGTCGGAAGCGCTCCGCAACCTCCAGGAAAGCCTGCGCAAGGACTTCGCCACGTTCATCACGCGGCACTACCCGCGCTGGCTCGCCGAGCCCGAGGGCGACCGCCCCCCGCTCTCCGTGGACGTCGGCGCCGAGTTCCTCGTGCCCGCGCTGAAGCGCGCCGGCCGCGTGTTGTTCGTCGTCATCGACTGCTTGCGGCTCGACCAGTGGGAAGTGCTGCGCGACCTGATCACGCCGCTGTTCGACGTGGAGGAGTCGCACTACTACAGCATCCTGCCCACGGCCACGCCGTTCTCCCGCAACGCCATCTTCAGCGGCATGTTCCCGATGGAGATCGCGGCGCGCCATCCGGAGTGGTGGGGTGCCCCGGCGGACGAGGAGAGCCTCAACGCGCATGAGCCCGAGTTGCTCAGCGAGCAGCTGCGCGAGCTCGTGGGCGCGCCGGTGCCGGTGCGCTACGAGAAACTGTTCACCGCCGCGGACGGCACGGACCTGCTGCGCCGCCTCCCGGCGCACCTCGCCCAGGACGGCGTCACCGCGCTGGTGTTCAACTTCATCGACCAGCTGACCCACGGCCGGTCGGAGAACGCGATCCTCTACGAGGTGGCGCGCGACGCCGACGCCCTGCGCGGCTTGACGCGCACCTGGTTCGAGCGGTCACCGGTGCTCGCGGCGCTCGAGGAGGCGGAGCGGCGCGGCGTGCCCGTGCTGCTCACGACCGACCACGGCTCGATCCACTGCGAGACGCCCGCGACGGTGTACGCGAAACGCGACACGACCGCCAATCTGCGATACAAGTTCGGCGAGGATCTGCGGGCGGAAGACCCGGAGGCCGCCATCACGGTGGAGGACCTCAAGGCCTTCGGCCTGCCCGGGATGGCCCTCGGCGTGCGGCTGCTGCTCGCCACCGCCGACCGGTTCTTCGTGTACCCGACCAAGTTGCGCGAGTACCAGGCGCGCTACCGCGGGGCCTTCCTGCACGGCGGCGCGACGCCCGAGGAGATGATCCTGCCGGTGGCGCTGCTGACCCCCCGCAGCGCGGGCAAGCCCGGAGGCGGTCGCTGAATGGGGCGCGGCGCCCGGCTGCTCTCGCTGCTTCGCCCGTACTCCCTGATCTTCGTCGCCACGATCGCCGCCACGGTTCTCTCGTCGGTGCTGGACGGCTTCACCTTCGTGCTCCTCATCCCCTTTCTGCGGTCGCTGTTCGGCCAGACCGCCCTGCCGGGGGCGGAGGGCGCGGGGGGCGCGGGGGGCTCGGAAGTCGAGGCGGTGCTCGATCGGATCGCGGGACCGTTCATCCACGCCGGGGCGCCGGAGGTGGCGCTCCGCAACGTGGTCGTCGTGCTGCTGGTCACGCTGCTCCTCAAGAACGGGACCGCCTACCTCGCCTCCCTCGGCAGCGTCGCGATCCAGGAGCGGGTGGTGCGCGACCTGCGGGTCCGGCTGTTCCGCCACCTCCAGACGCTGCCGCTCGCGTACTTCCAGCGCACGCGCGGAGGCCAACTCGTCGCCCGGATCATCAGTGACACCGACCAGGTGAAGACGGCGGTGAGCGCGGCGCTGGCGTCGCTGCTCCAGAACGTCGTCATCATCGTCGTCTACGTGTTGATCCTGTTCGGCCTGTCGCGGCGGCTCACGCTGCTCGCGCTGCTGCTGGCGCCCGTGCTCCTCCTCATCATCCGGCCGATGATCAACCGCCTGCGGCGGCGCTCGCGCGAGCTCGCCGCGGAGCGTGGCGAGGTGACGAGTCACGTCGGCGAAATGATCGCGTCGGTCAAGTTGATCCGCGCCTACGTGGCGGAGGCGTTCGAGCTGGGCCGCTTCCAGCGGCTCGCCGAGCGGTACCGCAAGCGCGTGATGCGGGCCCAGCGCTTTTCGAGCCTCACGAGCCCCGTCAGCGAGGTATTCGGCGGCGTCATGATCGTGCTGATCCTCGCCGTCGGTACGCGACTCGCGCTGGGGACGGCGGCGACGCTCGATCCCGCGGTGCTGATCACCTTCCTCGCCGTGAGCCTGCGCCTGATGTCCCCCGTTAAGTCGGTGGCGAACTATCCGACCATCATGGCGGGCGCGGTGGCCTCGGCCGAGCGGGTGTTCGAGGTCCTCGACCTCCCCGCCGCCGAGGGCGACCGCCCGGGCGAGCGCGCGGCGGCGTTCAACGATCGCATCGAGTACCGCGGCGTCTCGTTCGAATACGAGGCCGGCGAGGCGGTGCTGCGGGACGTGGACCTCGAGGTGCGGCGGGGCCAGATCGTGGCGATCGTCGGGCCGTCGGGCGCGGGGAAGACGACGCTGGTGGACCTGCTGCCGCGCTTCTACGAACCGACGCGCGGCGAGATCCTGATCGACGGCGTCCCAATCACGCGGTATACGCGGCCGTCGCTGCGGCGACTGATGGGGATCGTCTCGCAGGAGACCGTGCTCCTGAACGACACCGTGCTGGCGAACGTCGCCTACGGGCGCGCGGACTTCTCCCTGGAGCAGGTGCGCGCGGCGGCGCGCGCGGCCAACGCCGACGAGTTCATCCTCCGGCTGCCCGAGGGGTACTCGACGGTGCTCGGCGAGCGCGGTACGCGCCTGTCGGGCGGCCAGCGCCAGCGGATCGCCATCGCGCGGGCGCTGCTCCGCGACCCGCCGATCCTGATCCTCGACGAAGCGACGAGCGCCCTCGACACGGAGTCGGAGCGGCTGGTCCAGGAAGCGATCGATCGCCTCATGGCGCATCGGACGGTGCTCGTCATCGCCCATCGCCTGGCCACGGTCCAGCACGCCGACGCCATCCTGGTGCTGGCCGAAGGCCGCATCGTGGAGCGCGGCAGCCACGACGACCTGCTGGCCGCCGACGGCCTCTACCGGCGCCTCTACAACCTGCAATTCCGGACCTGAGATGCTGTCGGGCTTCACCATCGTGCGCAACGCGGTCAAGCTCGACTTCCCCATCGTGCCGGCCATCCGGTCGGTCCTCGACGTGTGCGACGAGGTCGTCGTGAACGTGGGCAAGTCCGAGGACGAGACCCGCGACCTCGTGGCCTCGATCGACGACCCGCGCATTCGGATCCTCGACAGCGCGTGGGACCTCACGCAGCGCAACTTCATGCTCTCGATCGAGACGCAGCGGGCGATGGACGCCTGCCGGGCCCCGTGGGGGATCTACATCCAGGCCGACGAGGTGCTGCACGAAACGGGCGCGCAGATCCTCAAGGCGAACGTGGCGGAGTGGGACGGGGACGCGCGCGTGGAAGGGCTCCTCGTCGATTATCTCCATTTCTACGGCGGGTTCGACACGGTGGCCACGAGCCGTCGCTGGTACCGCCGTGAGGTGCGCTGCGTTCGTCTCGGCCAGGGACGGGACATTCGGCCGTACCAAGGGGCGCAGGGGTTCCGGGTGGGTGACGGCAACCGGAAGATCCGCGCCCGCGTGACGGGCGCCCGGATGTTCCATTACGGCTGGGCCCGCCCGGCGCACGCCATCAAGCAGAAGCTCGAGATCTCGAAGACCATCTACCCGTGGGGCCGGGAACGGCTCGACGAGGAGTTGAAGCGCCGCTACCTGGAATGGATTCCGCTGCTGCGGCCTTTCACCGGCGAGCATCCGCGCGTGGCGCGAGAGTGGATCGCGGCGCGGACCCATGACCCCGACAGGGTCATCGGGCCCCGGCACTTCAAGCTGGAGCACCTGCGGTTCTACGTGTCGGACTGGATCGAGCGGTGGACGGGAGCCCGGGTGTTCGAGTTCCGCAACTACGAATTGGCCTGAGGGGACGGCGTGGGGCGCCCCGCCGGGAGCGCGCCGGTAGCGATCACCGCCCGGTACATCCGCACGTATTCCTCCGCCATCACGAGGTGCGTGAAGTAGCGCTCGGCGTGGGCGCGACAGGCGGCGGGAGAACGCGTGCCGATCGTCTCGGCGGCGGCGAGGATCTCCTCCAGCGTGTCGCACAACGCCCCGACCTGCGGCGTCACGATCTCGGGGAGTGCGCCGCGGCGCGTGCCGAGCACCGGCGTCCCGGACAGCAGCGCTTCGATCGTCGGCAGCCCGAACGGCTCCTCCCACAGCGCCGGCATCCAGAGACACCGCGCCCGCGCGAGCAGCACCGCCTTGCGGGTGCCGTCCACTTCGCCCACGTACTTGATCGCGCCCGTGAAGCTCGGGCGCCAGCCGCCGGCCACGATCAGCCGCCGGCCGGTGCGCTTGGCCGCCTCCACCGCCCAGTGGTAGCCCGTGGCGCTGTGCAGCCGGCCGAGGTACAGGTCCCACTCCTCTTTGCGGCGGCGGAAGACGAATCCGGCGGGGTCGAGGCCATTGTAGACGAACGTGGTGCTGCCGTGGCGACGGGCGTGGTCCTGCGACAGAAAAATCGTGTTGGGCGGCAGCGGCCGGGAGGGCTTCCAGTTGGCGTGCAGGGTTTGCACGAAGGGCAGGCCGCCCGGCCCGCGCTGCAGGGGGAAATGGGCATGCAGCAGGTCGGCGCCCGCCGGCAGGAACGGCGTGAGGTCGACCGCCGCGGTCTTGAGGATCTTGGGCGGGACCTCCACGACCTTCGCCGCTTCGGGGACCCGGGTGCCCGGCTGGGCGAGCAGCGTCACGCGATGCCCGAGGGCGGCGAGCCCGCGGATCAGGGCGACCACGACGCGCTGCATACCGCCGTAGCCTTCGACCGGCAGTCGGTGGTGCGATGCGACCACGACGTGCATGGGCGCACCAGTATAACTAGCTTCGGGATATGACGCCTCCGTTCACGGTCCTGCAGCTCACGCACCAGGGCCAGGGCGCCGGCTCCACCCAGTCCATCTTCAGCTTGAGCGTGCATCTGGCCCGGCGCGGTCACCGCGTGCTCGTCGGGTGTCCCGCCGGAACCCTGCTCGCCCGCCTCGCCGCCGCGGCCCGCCTGGAGCACGTGCCGCTCGACTTCGGTCGCCTGCGTCCGCTCGCGGGGGCGCTCGCGGAGGTGATCGCGCGCCGCCGGGTCGACGTCGTCAACAGCCATGCGACGCGGGACCGCCGTGCCCTGGTGTGGCTGCGCTGGCGTGGGCGCCTGCGGCAACCGCTGGTCGTCACCCGTCGCACGATGCCGCTGACGTCGCCGGCCGAGCTGGTCGCCGTCGGGCTCACGGCGGATCGCACCATCGCCGTCAGCGCGGCGGTCGCGCGGGCGCTGCGTACCCGCCTGCACCCGGCGGGCCGCCTGCGCGTGGTTCCGAACGGGATCGACCTGGAGCGCGTCGATGCCGAACCATCCGAGCTGGACCTCGCAGCGGCTCGCGCTGCGGTGGCACCGCTCGACGGCCGGCCGCTCATCGTCGTCGTGGCGCGGCGCAAGGACCAGCACGTCCTGCTCCGGGCCCTCCGGGCGCTGCAGCGGCCTGTCGCGGTGGCGCTCGTCGGCGTGGAGCCCGACCGCGAGCTCGCGGCGGCGCAGGACGCCGTCCCACCCCGCCACCGTGTGACGCTCGTGCCCTTCACCGAGCGGCCGCTCGCGTTCTACCGGGTGGCGGCCGTCGCGGCGCTGCCGTCGCGCATCGAGGGCCTGTCGCAGGCGCTGCTCGAGGGCATGGCGCTCGGGCTCCCGGTGATCGCGTCGGAGGCCGGGGGCAACCCGGACCTCGTCACGTCGGGGGAGACGGGCCTGCTGGTGCCGCCGCTCGATCCCGGCGCGTGGGCCCGGGCGCTGGACCGGGTGCTCGGCGACGGCGCGTTCGCCGCGCGGATCGGGCGGGCGGGGCGGGAGCTGGTGCGGCGGGAGTTTACCCTGGAGCGAACGGCCGAGCGGACCGAGGCGGTGTACGGCGAAGCAGTAGAGCGGCGGCGATTGCTCGGCGGGGAACGTTCCCGTTAACATTGGGAACAATGCCCGCGCCGCTCACGGTCGTTATCCCCGCGCTCAACGAAGCGAGCCAGATCGCCGAGTGTGTGCGCGGGCTCGCGTGGGCGGACGAGATCCTCGTCGCGGACGGCGGCTCGATCGACGGCACGCCCGAGCGGGCGCGCGCGGCTGGTGCCCGGGTGCTCTCGGGTGATTGGGCCACGATTGCGGCGCAGCGCAACGCCGCCATCGCGGCCGCGCGGCACGAGTGGGTGCTCGCGCTCGACGCGGACGAGCGCGTCACCCCGGAGCTGGCGCGGGAGATCACGGAGGTCGTGGCGGCGCCGGCCCACGACGCGTACGCGGCCCGGCGGCGCAACGTCTATCTCGGCCGCACGATCACGCACGCCGGTTGGGGCAGCGATTGGGTCGTGCGCGTGTTCAAGCGGACGAGCCGGTTCGTCGAACGCCGCGTGCACGAGGCGCTCGAGCGGCAGCGCGACGTGGGGCGGCTGCACGCGCCGCTCGAGCACGTGCCGTACCGGGACATCACGCATCATCTCGAGAAGCTGGATAGGTACACCGCCTGGGCGGCGCGGGACCTGGCCGACCGCGGCCGGCGCGCGCACGTGACCGATCTCGTGCTGCGGCCGCCCGCCCGCTTCTTCCGGATGTACGTCCTGCAGTTGGGCCTGCTCGACGGGTGGCACGGCGCCCTCTTGTGTGGATTCGCCTCCCTGAGTGTCTTCCTCAAATACGCCCGCCTGTGGGAGCTGCAGCAGAGGATCGATGCCTAAGACGTTTCTCCTGACCGACGAATTCCCCCCGATGCAGACGGGCGTCGCCCGGATGATGGGCGAGATCGCGCGCCGCTATCCACGGGGCGAGCTGCTCGTCTCGACCGGCCAGCACCGCGACTCGCAGGACTCGGACGTCCGGTTTACGAACGCGGTGCTCGACCGCCTCCCCATTCCGATGCGCGTCCTGAAGAACCTCGCCGGCCTGTTGTTCTGGTCGCGCCGCGTCGCCACGCTGGCGCGGCAGCACAAGCCGCACTTCGCGTGGTGCGACTCGATCCGGCCCTGCGCCTACCCGGCGAAGTGGATGCACGAGCGCGTGGGCACGAACTACGGCGTGATCGTCCACGGCGGCGATCTCCTGAAGGAGCTGCACGCGATCCATCATTCCCGCTTCGCGCGCCGCACCGCGAAGGCCCTGCTCAGCTCGGCCGTCTCCGTGGTCGCGAACAGTCAGTGGACCCGCGAACAGGCGCAGAAGGTGCTGCGCGAGCTGGGGCTCGACCCGCTCGCCGAGCACGTGAAGCTGGTGCCGCTGGGCACGGATCCCGAGCAATTCCGACCGGGGCTCGACGCGCGGGAGGTACGGGCGCGCTACCGCCTGAACGGCGACCCCTGGGTGATCACCGTGGCGCGGCTCGAGACTTACAAGGGCGTGGACACGGCCCTCAAGGCGGTAGCCGAGTGCCGCCGCGGGGGGCTCGATGTGAATTACCTCGTGGTCGGGGCGGGGAAGAAGCGATCGACGTACGTCAAGCTCGCGGAGGAGCTGGCCATCGCCGACGCCGTGCGCTTCGTCGGCAACGTCCCGGATCAGGACCTGCCGGCCCTGCTCAACGCCGCGACCGCGTACGTCGGCGTCTCGCGCCGCGCGGACGGCACCCGGGTCGAGGGCTTCGGGATCGCCCTGGCGGAGGCGAGCGCCTGCGGCCTGCCCGTCATCGCCGGGCGGTCCGGGGGATTGGCGGAGGCGGTACACGACGGTGAGACGGGGCTGGTGGTCGACCCGGACGACCCCGCGGCCGTCGTCGCCGCGTTGAAACGCCTGCTCGAGGACCAGCTGCTGGCCCGGCGGCTCGGACAGGCCGGCCGCAAGGCCATCGAGACCTATTACAACTGGGACCGCGTCATCCGCGATCTGCGGGACATCGAATCACAAGTCTCCTCCTGACCTTCAACTTCCCGCCGCACGGCGGCGGGATCGCTCGCATGATGGGCGAGATGGCGCGGCGCTATCCGCCGCGCTCGCTCGTCGTCTCGACCGGTGCGTACGCCGGCGCCGCGGCGAGCGACGCGGCCATCCCGCAGACGGTGGACCGCGTGGGCATCCGCGCCACCCGGCTGCGCACCGTGCACGGGCTTGCCTTGTGGACTTGGCGCGCGGCGGCACTGGCGCGCCGCTGGCGTCCCGGCTTCACGTGGTGCGGTGAGTTGAAGCCGGCGGGCTATCCCGCGCGCTGGCTGGCGGCGCGTCACGGCGTCCCTTACGGCGTGATCGTGCACGGGACCGAGCTGCTGCTGCTCGACGCCAAGATCCGGCGCAGCGCCTTCAAGCGGCGCACCGGTGCCAGCCTGCTCGGCCACGCCGCCGTCGTGGTCGCCAACAGCCGCTGGACGGGCGACCTCGCGCGCGGCGTGCTCGAGTCCCTGGGACGGCCCGACCTCGCCTCCCGGGTCACGGTCGTGCCGCTCGGGACTGAGCCGTCGCACTTCCGCCCCGGCATCGACCCCCGCGCCGTCCGCGCGAAGTACGGGCTCGACGGCGGGTCGCCCTGGTTGCTCACCGTCGCGCGGCTCGAGTGGCACAAGGGGATCGACACGGTGATCAAGGCGCTGCCCGCGGTCCGGGCCGCGCACCCCGGCGCGCGCTACGCCGTGGCCGGTGTGGGCGACCGGCGGCCCCACTTCGAGCGGCTCGTGGCCGAGCTCGGCCTGGGCGACGCCGTGCGTTTCCTCGGCGCGGTGCCCGACGCCGAGCTGCCGGCGCTCTACAACGCCGCGGACCTTTACGTGGGCGCGTCGCGGCGCCACGAGCTGCTGGTCGAGGGGTTCGGGATCTCGCTCGTCGAAGCGTCGGCGTGTGGGCTGGCCGTGGTGGGCGGCCGCAGCGGGGGCGTGCCGGATGCCGTGCGCGAGGGAGAGACGGGAATCCTCGTGGACCCGGGCGACCCCGGGGCGGTCGCGGCCGGGATCAACACGCTGCTCGCGGACCCCGGCTTGCGGCAGCGGCTCGGCGCGGCCGGACGCCGCGCCGTTGAGACCTACTACAACTGGGATCGGGTGGCCGCCGACCTCATCCGGATCGACGCAGCGTTTCGCTCGCCTGCACCACCGGCCGCGCGGTGATCGCGTAGGTCGGGCAGTGGCGGATGAATCCGCCGTCCACCGGCGACCAGTCCTGGTCCGGCTGCGTCACCACCGCCTTGCGCTCGGCGTCCAGCACGAACATCCCCTGCGGCGCGTGCACCAGGCACGCCCCGCAGCCGATGCACCGCTCGCGCTCCACCCGCACCACCACGTGGCGCTTTGGGAACACGCCCTCGTCGCCGGGCGCGGGCCACTCGTCGGGGTGGTCGAGCGCCGCAATGGTGGAACGGTAACCCTCCTCGACGACCTCGCGCAGGTGGTCGAACGAGAACAGCGAGACGTGTTCGACGCGCGGGTGGACATAGTAGATGGGCGGGGTGGTCCAGGTCCGGAGCCGCATCTCGAGCAGCGCCTGCAATCCGATTTCGGTCGCGCGGGCGAACACGCCGGCGAAGCCTTCCTCCTGGGTGTCGGCGCGGAAGGCGTCCGACGCGGACACGTCCACGGCGAGGATCAGCTCGTCGCCGAGGGCCCGCGCCGCCTGGAACGGGAGATTCGCGACGACGGCCCCGTCGACGTAAAAGCGACCGCTGATCTCGTGCGGGGGCAGGTAGCCCGGGAGCGCGCACGAGGCGAACACGGCGTCGGCCACCCGGATGTCGTCGAGGCCGGGGAGTCCCCAGAACACCTGCATCCCCGAGTTCAGGTCCACGGTATTCACGACGACGGGCGGATCGAGCTGCTGGAAGGTCAGGTCCCCCACGAGGCGTCGGATCAGGTCCTCCAAGGGCTCGCGGCGGAACAGGGCGGGAGAGCGCATGCGCTTGAAGGCCATGTCGGCGTGCGCCACCGCGAATACGTCTTTGCGCTTCAAGCTCAGGGCGATCTCCCGCAGCCGAGCGAGCCCCATGCCCCCCGCCCATGCCGCGCCCACGAGCGCGCCCACGCTCGAGCCGACGATGCGCGTGGGCCGGAGGCTGCGCTCGAGGAGCGCCTGGAGCACCCCGATGTGGGCGAGGCCCTTCATGCCGCCGCCGCCCAGCACCAGGGTGAATGGTGTGTCTCGCTTCACGTCGTGTGTCCGCTTGCCCGGAGGGTGAACGTCCGAGTAACGTAGTCGGGTCCCCCATGCCGGCGCCACTCATCTGGACCCGACTCACGCGCGATCGCTGGGCCCGTCTCGGGCTCGCGATCGTCGCCGGCCTCGCGCTCGTGGCCCTGGCGGCGCCGTGGCTCGCGCCCGGCGATCCGTTTCGGGGCGACCTCGGCGCGAGCCTCGTGGCTCCCTCGCCGGCGTTTCTCCTGGGCAGCGATGCGCAGGGACGGGATGTGCTGTCGCGCGTGTTGTACGGCGCGCGCCTGTCGCTCGCGGTGGGGCTGATCAGCCAGGGCATCGCCCTCGCCCTCGGCGTCACGCTCGGGCTCGTCGCCGGTTACTACGGGCGCTGGGTGGACGGGCTGGTGATGCGCCTCGCCGACGTGACGCTGGCGTTTCCTTCCCTGTTGCTCCTGATCGCGATCGCCGCCGCCGTGAAGCCGTCGCTGCCCGTCGTGTTCGTGGTGATCGGCGTGGTGGGGTGGGCGGGGATCGCGCGGCTGGTGCGCGGACAGGTGCTCGTGGTGCGCGGGCTCGCGTACGTCGAGGCGGTGCGCGCCCTCGGCGCCTCGGACGGCCGGATCATCGCGCGGCACCTCCTGCCCAACGTGGTCGCCCCCGTGATCGTCGCCGCCACGCTGGGCATCGGGGGCGCGATCATGGCGGAGGCGGCGCTGTCGTTCATCGGGCTCGGCGCCCAGCCGCCCACCCCGTCGTGGGGCGCGATGGTGGCGGAAGGGCGCGATCTCCTGCGCGTCGCGCCGTGGGTGTCGCTCGTCCCGGGACTCGCCATCGGCCTCGCGGTCCTGGGACTGAATCTGCTCGGGGACGGGCTGCGCGACGCGCTCGACGTCCGGGCGGCGGGTGCGGCGGCGGCATGACGGACATCGCGTATCACCCCACGCGGGTGCGCGCGTTGCGCGAGAGCTTCCGCGCGCTGCGGGCCGCCGAGTTCCCCTGGACCGCCGACACCGTCTACCTGAACAACGCCAGCATCGGTCCCATTCCCGAGCGCGCCCGCCGCGCGCTCGACGAGTTCACGGCCAAACGCACCGCGCCTCATCTCCTCCCCGACCGCGAGCTGTTCGCCGGCCTCGCGGCGGCGCGGCTCGGGATCGCGCACCTCCTCAACGCGGACCCGTCGGAGATCGCGCTCGCCACCAACACGAGCTTCGGCCTGCACCTCGCCGCCCGCGCGCTCCCGCTCGAGCCCGGCGCGATCGTCCTGCTGTCCGACAAGGAGTTCCCGGCCAACGTCTACCCGTGGCTGCTGCTCAAGAAGCAGGGCATCACGGTGGAGGTCGCGCGCTGCGGGCCGGAGGGTTGGCCCGACGAGGAGCACCTGCTGGAGCGGCTGCGGGATCCGCGCGTGCGCGTGCTGGCGGTGTCGTTCGTCCAGTTCTCCAACGGCTACCGCGCCGACTTGAAGAAGCTCGGCGCTGCGTGCCGCGCCAACGGGACATACCTCGTGGTGGATGGGATCCAGGGCGTGGGGAACTCGGTGCTCGACGTCCACGAGACGCCGGTCGACATTCTCGCATGCGGCGGCCAGAAATGGCTGCTCTCGCCGTGGGGCTCGGGGTTCGTGTACGTCCGCAAGGAGCTGATCCCCACGCTCGAGCCCACGATCACCGGCTGGATGGCGTTCGAAGGGACCGACGACTTCTCCCGCCTGACCGAATACAACCCCACCTTCCGCGCCGACGCCCGCCGCTTCGAGATGATCACGCTGCCGTTTCAGGACTTCGTCGGGATGACGGCGTCCCTCGGGCTGCTCCTCGAGATCGGAGTGCGCGACATCGCGGAGGTCACGCGGGCGGCGCACGAGCCGGTCCTGCGGTGGGCGCAGGACAACGGCGTGCGGATCGTATCCTCGCTCGAGGAACGGCATCGCTCGGCGATCCTCTGCGTCGCGCCCGCCAAGAGCGCCGAGGCGTTCCATGCGGTGAAGCGCGCCCGCATCGTCTGCAGCCTGCGCGAAGGGGCGATTCGCCTCTCACCGCACGTCTACAACACCCTCGAAGAAATGGAAAAGGTGGTCGAGGTTCTAGACGACCTCACGTAGGTCGCGGTGCCGATCCACCCACCAGCCGAACAGCACGAAGAACCACCCGAACACGATTCCAAAGACGGCGATGGCGGTCATATCCGTCGGCGGCGGCGCGAATAGCGTGCTCATATAGGACCCCAGCAGCACGACGATCAACGCCCAAAAGCCCCACCGCCCGATGCCATCCCGCGGGCGTGTGGTCTGCATGTAGATGACCATGCTGCCGATGAACAGCAGTCCTTCGACGATCAGCGTACCCGCCACCGAGTTCCACAGTCCGAGCCCCACATTCACGCTCCCCGGGTAGAGCGGCATGTCGGGGCGGTGGGTGACGACGTCGAGCACCCAGTGGCTCAGGACGAGCAGCCCCACCACCAGGGCCCCCCGCGAATAGCCGGTGCGCTTCCGATACAGATAGCCGAACAGCAATCCCCAAGCGGTCAGCGCCACCAGGCTGTGCGAGACCGGGATCTCGTCGAGCCACAATGTGAGAAACGGATTGGATCCCGGAACCATGCGCGCCTGCTCCCACCCAAGCAGGAGGAACACGGGCCACAGGAGGTCGGCCAAGGTCGGTGCGGCGAACAGCGTGCCGAGCGACGTGCGGGG
>WNGB01001401.1_pt1 | contig 39509 bp, 40 predicted proteins | sample 5400681 | NCBI WGS metagenome assembly WNGB01 (sample SAMN13153367, study PRJNA577476) | soil metagenome | isolation source: 115 cm soil or saprolite under grassland replicate 2 | place: USA:California | collected 2016-06-15 | reverse complement strand
AGCCACTCCAGGTAGTCCAGGCAGTCCCCGTCGGTCCGGAACCAGGCCTGGAGCTCGCCTACCGATCTCGGGTAGTGGACGCCGCCACGCGGGTGATCCACCGGCCAAGCCTACTCCGGTTAAATGGAGACCCCCAAAGGTGTCTTTCGCGGACTCATAATCTGCAGGTCGGAGGTTCGAGTCCTCCCCGCCCCACTCGTTTTACCTGGTCATGGCGAGGTGAGCCTCTCTCGAGAACTCCCTGGTCAGACACGGTTCTGGGGTCGATCCCCCCTCCGCCGCGGGATTCGGTCAGCGGATCAGGAGATCCGCTGCAACCGTCGCTGACCTGCGGCGGGGCCGCGACGGGGCCGCGCGTGCCGAGGAACTCGACCAAGAACCGCTGGCCAGAGGCAGGGCCGCGTCCGTCATGGTGGTGCAAGAGACCACCTTCCTCACCCCCCACGGTCGGTGTGTCGTCGATCCGCCCGATCGCCCAGAACCTTCGCCGCGGGTCTACCTGCGCCAAACTGCGCCTGGAGGCTGCGGTCGACGGTGGCGAGGAGACGCCCGTCTCGATCTGGGCCGGCGTCGTCCCCGGCGTGGAGCCGGTGATGGAGCGGCTCGGGATCGCCACCGCCGCCGAGGGCATCCGGCGACACTGGCCGATCGCCTGTTGGCTGAGATGGTCGGACGATCCGTCGTCATCGCCATGCCGTTGGTCGGCGCGTGGGCTCGGACGCCGACCGGGAAGCAAAGTTCGCTGATCGATCGAGAGCGCGTGTGTCAGGCCTGCGCCGAAGGAGTCGGGGCCCTCGTCGCGCGGCCGCGGCCGCCCGAACCTCCTTGAGCGGGAGCCTCGCTTGCTCACACAGCGTGGCGAGGTCGAAGTAGATCTTCTCGCCGGCCATCCGTCCCTGGCTGAAGGGCACGATGTTGGCGAAGGGCACCGCGAAGCTGCCCCCTCCTGCAGGGAAAATCCCGAGCCAATCCCCCCGGCTGGTTCCGCGCAGGGTCCCCACACGGCGATGACGTCGTCGCCGAAGGCCATGCCCTCGTCCACTGGTGCCAGATCCGGGAACGCCGTAAAGAACTGTGCCTCGTAGGCCGCTCGGACCGCGTCCCGGCCCTCGCTCCGGAGCCCGAGCGGGATCGTCTCGAGGAAGGGGTCCGCGACGAATGTCTCGAGAATGGCGTCGATATCGCGTGCCGCTTCCGCTTCGCGGTGAGCTTCGAAGAGGCGAAGCATCTCGTCCCGGTCCATGCTCGTTCTCCTTCCGCCCGGGGTGCGGTCGCGAGCTCGACGATGCTACCGAGGGCGGCGCGCTCGGGTTGCCGACGTTTGATCGCAGCGGCTGCGGGAGGATGCTTCTTCGCTACCACGGGAGCCCCGCCTTACGATCTGTGCTGTGGCTGACGACGATCACCTGGCCGCGGCCTGGGAGGCTAACCCAGGCGCGGTTCGGGCTCCATGAGTCCGCGGAGAGGCGTGTGACGGCCCCAGGGGCCGAGGAGGCCAGGCGATCGAACCGGAGGCCCAACGAGCCGAGAGAACGGCCTCGATCCGGGCCGGCCACGAATTCATGGACGCACCGTCGTCCTGGGTCGGTGGATACGCCGGACAGCGCTTCGTCCCGCGAGCGGTCCGGGTCGTTGTGATCTTCCGTAGCAACGATCTGTCCCGCATCTGTCCCGCGACGGACCCGGAAACGTTGGGGGTCTGATGGGAAGCGTCCGGAACAAGAAGCGCTGGTCAGAAGCGGTTTCGGGGCTTCCCTCTCTGCCAACATGACGTGAGACGACTTCCCCGAACTCAATAGCCACTCGAGGGCGGGGAAGGAGACCGCACTGATGTCCACCGCACTGATGACGAGGGCCCCGAGGGGGCAGGATGGCCGCGTGCCGCCCGACCCAGAGGTCCCCGACCGTCCCAAGCGCCGTAGGTTCACCGCGGAGTACAAGCTCGCGATCCTGAAGGAAGCTGACACCGCCACCGAGCCCGGGCAGATCGGCGCCCTGCTCCGCCGGGAGGGCCTGTACTCCTCCCACCTGGTCGACTGGCGCCGCCAGCGGGACGCCGGGGCCTCGAGGCCCTGCCCAAGCGCCGGGGCCGTCCCCGCCCGGAGCCCAAGGACCGGGAGATCGCCCGGTTGCGCACCGACAACGACCGCCTGTGCCGCCGCCTGGGCCAGGCCGAGAAGATCATCGAGGTCCAGGGAAAAGTCTCCGAGCTGCTGGGGATCTCGCTCGACCCGGCGAGCGACGAGCACGAGAGCGAGAGCTGATGGCGGCGGTGCAGGAGGTGGCCCGGGTGCCGGGGTCACCTTCGCCGCCCAAGCGGTGGGGCTGTCCCGGGCCACGGCGTACCGCAGGCGCGGGCCTCGTCGGACCGGCGGGCCGGCCTGCATGATCGAACCGAGGCGTCGCCGCCCACGCCCCGGGCCCTGTCGGAGCCGGAGCGGACCAGGGTCCCCGAGGCCCTGCACTCCGAGCGGTTCGCCGACACCGCGCGGCGGAGGTGGCGGCCACCCTGCTCGACGAGGGCACCTACCTGTGCTCCGAGCGCACCATGTACCGCCTGCTGGCCGCGCACGGCGAGGTGAGGGAGCGACGCGACCAGCTCCGCCATCCCGCCTACGCCCGCCCCGAGCTCCTGGCGACACGCCCCAACGAGCTTTGGAGCTGGGACACCACCAAGCTCCGAGGTCCGGCCACGTGGACCTCTTACGACCTGCTGGTGATCCTGGACTGCTTCTCCCGCTACGTCGTGGGGTGGTGCCTCACCCACCGGGAGACGGCGAGGATCGCCGAGCGACTCATCGCGGAGACCATCGCCAAGCACGACATCTCTCGCGACCAGCTCACCATCCACGCCGACCGGGGATCGTCCCAGGCCTCCAAGCCCGTGGCGTTCCTGCTCGCCGATCTCGGAATCACCAAGTCGCACTCCCGGCCCCACACCTCGAACGACAATCCCTATTCGGAGGCGCAGTTCAAGACCATGAAGTACCGGCCGCGTTCCCGGAGCGGTTCCGCTCCATCGAGGAGGCCCGGGCGTTCTGCCGGAGCTTCTTCACCTGGTACAACGAGATCCACCGCCACACCGGGATCGGGTTCATGACGCCCGAGGCCGTGCACTTCGGCCGGGTCGACGCCGTGAACGAGATCCGCGCCTTCACGCTCGCCGCGGCCTACGCCGCCCACCCCGAGCGCTTCGTTCGCAAGCCGCTGGCACCGCCCCAAGTCCCCACGGCCGTGTGGATCAACAAGCCCGAGGAGAGGAAGGAGGCGGATCAGTAATTGCTCCGGGAAGTTGTCTCAATGTCGTTGACAGGTTCCGCTTTCGCTGCACGTCGTCGCGGTCTGTGAAACGAACTCATAATCCGCCGGTCGGAGGTTCGAGTCCTCCCCGCCCCACCCCCATCTACCTGCGGTTTTGCGCCTCTGCGTTGCCTTTCTGGACGTTCTGGGGCCGCCGCGGGGCCGCGTGGGGGCCGCACGTGCGCGGAATCTTGGGGGGCAACTGCACGATGAAGATCAAGGAGATGCTCGATCGGCGGACGGACCTCTCGACCTTCGTCGTCCACCTGACTCGGTGTTCGGCGGAGGTCGCTTCGCGTCGGGCGGTCGGTGGGCAGGGACGGGGGGGTGGACTTGGCGGTCGTCGCGCGCCGGGCATAGCGAGCCACCGTCGTCGTCCGCGGTCGCGATGAGGGCAGGCCCGGTGGGCCCCCTGCTACGAGAGACCCTCGACCCGGCGGACGAGTTCCGTGCGTGACCGCAACCCGAGCTTGCGGTAGGCGTTGCCGAGGTGGAACTCGACGGTTTTCGGGCTGAGGAATAACGACGCGGCGGCCTCCCTATTCGTGGCCCCCTTCGCGACGACGAGCGCGACCTGGAGCTCTTGCGGCGTCAGCGATCGCAGCGAGTGGTCGACGGAGGGCTCGGAGACGTCACCGGCTGCACGCAGCTCGGCACGCGCCTGCTCGGCCCAGGGCTCGGCGCCCGCGGCTTCGAAGAAGGCGAGCGCGGCGTGCAGAGCGGCGCGAGCGTCCGCCCGGCGGCGCGACCGGCGGCGGCGCATGCCGAGGCAGAGCAGCGTCCTCGCGCGTTCGAAGGGCATGTCGGCACCGTGCAGGGCGAGCGCACTCTCGAACTCCGTCTCGTAGTCGGCCTCGTCGGCGAGTAGCCCGCGACACCGCGCCGCCGTCGCGGCCGGCCAGCGCAGGCCGGTCTGGACCGCTCGGCGTTCGAGCAGAGCCAGCGCGCGCTCGGCTTCCGTGAGTGCGCCGCATCGGATGCACGCCTCGACGTGGTCCGCCGCACCCTGGTGGAGCGTCGGGAGACGGACGTCGAACCCTTCTTCGAGCCGTTGGCACTCGGCCAGGTGAACGACCGCGCGATCAGCGTGACCCAGCGACAGCTCGAGCAGCCCGAGGGCGGCCGCCCCGAAGATCTCGATCGAGCTTGCCCCCATCCTTCGGGAGAAGTCCAGCCCTGCGGCGACGTGCGTCCGACAGTCCTCGTCGTGGCCGAGGACCGCCTCGACGCGACCCAGCATGACCAGCGAGAACGAGGACTCGACCGTCTGCCCGGTCTCGGCGGCGAGCTCAACCGACTCGGAAGCGGCAGCATACGCAGCCGCGATCCTGCCGCGCCGGAGTTCCGAGTCGGCCAGGACGGCCAGAGGAAAGGGAAGCATCGAGGGGGCACCCGCGGCTCTCGCCGCGCCCACGATGCGCTCGAGCATCGCGTACGCCCGATCCCACTGCTCCGTCCACCTGAGCGTCTGGGCGACGGCTCCGAGCGTAATTGGGTCTTCACCGAGCGGGTCGACGGCCAGAAGCCGGTCGACCAGCGGCTCCATGACGGCGATCGCCTCGTCGACCTCGCCGTAGATGGCGTGCACCATGCCGACGACGCTCCCCCCGTGCAATGAGACGGCATCGGCCTCGATACTGGGCATCCGCAACGCCCGGCGGACGGTCTCGGCGGCGTGCTCCTGGTCGGCGGCCATGAGCCGAGTGAGCGCCGCGGTCGCGAGCAGCGCGGCCGCTCGTGCCGGGTCGTGCGGCTCGACGCGGTCCGCCTCGGTGAGGAGCATCGCGTAGGTCTCGGATATCGGGCGGGTGAAGAGCATCGCTGTTGCGTGGAGCTGCTGGAGGTCTGCGCGCACGGTTGGCTCCACCGCGAGATCGAGGACGCTCTCGAGCAGGGTTGAAGCGCGCTGCGCTTCCCCTCCAAGCCACAGCGCCCGCCCAGCTTCCGTCGTCCGTCGCAGACGGTCCCGGTCATCCGAACTGAGTCGGGCGGCGGCCTCGAACTCGCGCGCAGCCGCGGCATAGGCGCTGCGCGCGAGAGCATCCATCGCGGATCTCTCGAGCAGCCCGGCGACCTCTTCGTCTGGTTCGGTGCTCGCGGCCGCGAGGTGCCAAGCCGCCCTCTCGGCCGAGTCCGCGCCGAGCACGGTTGCGAGGGCGCGGTGCGCAGCCCGCCGTTCAGCCGCGTCTTGGACGTGGTAGGCCGCCGAGCGGACGAGCGGATGGCGGAAGTCGATTCGCTCGCGTCCCAGCGTGACGATGCCCTCCCGCTCCGCCGGCTCGAGGGCGGAGGGGGGCAGCCCCACCTGGGTCAGCGCACGCCGGATCTCGCCAGCCGACCCCGTTTCGCTCGTGGCGGCGACGAGGAGCGCGCGACGCGTCTCGGAAGGGAGGCCGCGCAGGTGCTCCGCGAACGCCCGCTCCAGGGACCTCCCGACGGCCAGGGGGTGGGAGATCGGTGCGGTGCCGCGCAGCTGCGCGTCGGTCAGGGTCGTCAGCGCCTCGAGCATCGCGAGCGGGTTCCCATGAGTCTCGGCGACGAGCCGCTCGCGGACGGTCGGATCGACGTCGACTCCGGTGCTCTCCAGGAGGGCGGAGGCGTCTGCCCGGGGGAGCCCCCGCAGCTCGAGCGTGTCGAGCCCAGCCTGCTCGATCCAGTCGCACTCCCGCATCCCGAACAGCAGCAGCACGCCCTCGCGATCGAGTCGGCGTCCCGCGAACAGCAGCGCCTCCCGCGACGGCGCGTCGAGCCACTGCGCGTCGTCGACGAGCGCGAGGAGCGGAGACTCCTCGGCGGCCGCCGCCAGCAGGCTGAGCGTGGCCGCGGCCACGGCGAAGCGGTCGCCGGGCGCCGGCGGCCCCAGCGCGAGCGCGCCGGCGAGGGCGGCCTGCTGCGGTTCGGGGATCCGGTCGAGCAGGTGCAGGATCGGGCGCACGAGATCGGAGAGGCCGGCGAAAGCCAGCTCCGACTCGGCCTCGAGCGGCTGGACGCGCAGGAGCCGGAAGTCGCGCGCAGCTCCCGCAGTGCTGTCGAGTACGGCGGTCTTGCCGATGCCCGGCTCGCCGTGGACGATCAGCGCGGCGCTCCCGCCGCTGCGTGCCCGAACGATCAGGCCGTCCAGGCGCGCTCGCTCCTCGTCTCGACCCAACAGCACGGATCACATGGTATTCCGGGCTCGCGTGGGCGAACAGGGACGAAACCTAGGGAAACCCCTGTTGCGCGCTCTGGGGCGAAGGCGTACAAGAAGCCGAGCTACGCCCGGACGATTTCACCCGGACGCTGGGACGCAACCGGCCCGGAGTGTTGAAGTGGGGGAGGCAAAGTTGCATCAACGTCTCTTGAGGGGATCTTCGCGGCCGGCTCTACGGCGTTTGCTCGCGTTCGCTGCAACGATCGGGCTCGCTGCTCTCGTGTTCGCCGATGCTCCTGCGACCGCCGCGGTCGGTTGCACGTTCAGCGCCGGGACGGTCGGGGTGACGATTTCTGCTCCGAACCAGGCCGCGACGATCGCTCGCACGCCCGGTGGCCAGATCCAGGTTGGGGGCGCGCAGTGCGGGTCGGCGACGGTCACGAACACCGACAAGATCACTGTGATGGGCGCGCTGGGCAGCCAGGCCGCCAGGATCGATCTGGCCAACGGCGGCTTCGCGCCCGGCGCGACGGCTGAAGGCAGCGGGACGTCGGAGATCGAGTTCGAGATCGACCTCCTCGCCGGCGGCGAGACGAGCTTGCAGCGAGACGTCGTCTCGGTGAGCGGGACAGGCGCGGTAGACACGTTCCGCTTCGGAACACTCGGCGTCAACCTGAACGCCGACAACGACGCGGACATCACGGGCCCGGCCGCCGGCGGCGCGACGGCTACGCATGTCGAGGTCTTCGACCTGTCCGGGCAAGGCGGCCCGGACGTCATGTCGGGCGCCGCGAGTCCCGACGTCGGCGGTGCGTTCCCGAGCACTCTGGAAACACTCCTCAATGGCGGCCTCGGATCCGACCAGCTCACTGGCGGCGACGGGATGGACACGCTCACAGGCGGCCCGGGGAACGACACCGAAAACGGGGGCAACGGCTCCGACGTCTTCAACGAGGAGGCTGCCGCGAACGGGGACGACGACTTCGTCGGCGGTGGCAGCCCGTACGAGACGCTCGACTACTCCCATCGCTCGACAGCGGTCACCGTCGACCTCGATGGAGTCGCAGACGACGGACAGCCCGGCGCTGAGAACGACAACGCCCACTCCGATATCCGCATCGTGTACGGCAGCTCCGGCGGGGACACCATCACCGACAACTCCGCCCTCTTCGTCGGCCGCACGTTCTATGGCGGGGATGGTAACGACACCATCACCGGCGGTCCTGCAGGCGACATCATCTACGGGCAGGGAAACGACGACACCCTGCACGGCGGCCCTCAGGGCGATGACCTCGTGGGAGGCGAAGGGGACGACGACCTGTTCGGCGACGCCGGGCTCGATCGGTTCTTCGAGGATTCGGACGTGGGCGCTGTGTCGGTCACCGGGCCGAACGGGGCCGACGACATCAACGGCGGCTCCGAAGAGGACTTCGTCAGGTACGACCGGCGGACCACCGACCTGGTCGTCACGGCGGGAGACAACCTCGCGAACGACGGCGCCGATACCACTCCCGGCGGAGCTGCCGAAGAGGGCGACAACATTCACGGCGACGTGGAGGACGTCACCGGCGCTTCCTTCGGGCTCAACCGCATCACGGGCAACGCGCTCAACAACAACCTCGCGGGAGGGGGCCTGGGCGACACGATCAGGGGGCTAGGCGGCCTGGACAACCTCATCGGGGACAACGGCCCCGACTTCCTCTATGGCGGCACGGAGAACGACACCCTGCAGGGCGGCAACGGAAACGACCAGCTCTTCGGCGAGGCAAACGACGACAACCTGAACGGATCGTTCGACAACGACGCGCTCACAGGCGGACCCGGGAATGACGTCGAGATTGGTGCTTCCGGAAACGACACCTTCCTTGAAGGCGCGACGCCGAATGGCAACGACACCCTCGACGGCCAGTTCGATCTCGACACCGTGTCTTACGCTGCCCGGACCGCCCGCGTTGTCGTCGACCCGGACGGCGTCGCCGACGACGGCGATCCAGCCGCGTCCGAGCACGACAACGTGACGGCGGCAGTCGAGAACCTGACCGGTGGAGCCGGGAATGACAACCTGACAGGTAGCGCCTCCCCGAACTCGTTGATCGGCAACCTCGGCGCAGACAACCTCATCGGGCTCGACGGCGGTGACCTCCTCATGGGTGGCCTCGGAACCGACGTCATGGAGGGCGACCTGGGCACGGACACCGCCTCCTACGCGTCTCACACTGCCGGCGTCGTGGTCACGATAGACGGCGTTGCCAATGACGGCGCAACGGGAGAGAACGACAACGTCAAGACGGACGTCGAGAACCTCGTCGGCGGCTCGGGCAACGATTCGCTGACCGCAAGCGGCGCGCCAAACGTGATCCACGGAGGGGGCGGCAACGACTGGATCGCCGGCGGCCTCGGCGACGACGACGAGTACGGCGACAACGGGAACGACACCTTCACCGAGGGCGCGGCCACGAACGGGGCGGACGACTTCTTCGGCGGAGCGGACAACGGACCGGCGACGATCGGCGATCTCGTCACATACAACCAGCGGACGACGAGCATCCGCGTATCGATCGACAACACGGCGCTCGACGGAGCCGACGCGAACAACGACGGGATTCCGGAGGAGAACGACAACGTCCACACGGACGTGGAATCGGTCCGCGGCGGGCCGAAGGGCGACTACCTGGTCGGTAGCTCGGGGCCGAATCAGCTCTACGGCCTCACAGCGAACGACTTCCTCGACGGTGGACTAGGGCCCGATGCGCTCTCGGGCGGTAGTGGGACCGACACCGCCGTTTACACCTCGCGAACGGCGCCACTCGAGGTCTCGCTGAACGGCATAGCGAACGACGGCGAAGTCGACGAACTCGACAACGTCCTCGCCGACGTCGAGAACGTCTGGGGCGGGAGCAGCAACGACAGCTTCTACGGGAGCCCGTCCGCAAACCAGTTCCGCGGCGGACTGGGCGACGACTTCTTCGAGGGCGCGACGGGACCCGACATCTTCGAAGGCGGGGGCAACTACGACACCGTCGACTACTCGAGCCGGAGCATCCGAGTTGCGGTCTCCATCGACGGCGCTGCCAACGACGGCACCGATGCCGACTCGAACGGAGTCGGAGAAGAGGGTGACAACGTCCTCGAAGACGTCGAGTTCGTCGTCGGCGGCTCGGGCGACGACCTCCTCGTCGGAAGCAACGACGCCGTCTTCATCGAGGGGTTCTGGGGCAAGGGCGGAGACGACCTCATCCAGGGCCTCGGCGGCTCGGATATCTTCCGCGGGGGCAGGGGTACCGATGTGATGGAGGGAGGGAGCGGCGTCGACCAGGCCTCCTACGACGACCACATCGGCGGCGTCACCGTAACTCTCGACAACGTGGCAAACGACGGGAACGCCGCCGCGTCAGAGAACGACAACGTCAAGAGCGACATCGAGAATGTCGCAGGCAGCTCCGGGAACGACCATCTTGTCGGGAACAATGGCCCGAACAAGCTCATCGGGGGCGCGGGGAACGACGATTTGCAGGGGCTGGGCGGGAACGACGAGCTCCACGGTGGGGACGGAACCGACGTCCTCACCGGGGGGCCGGCTGCAGACGTCCTGGCCGGCGAGGCCGGCACGGACTACGCCAGGTACGACCTCTACGTCGACCCCGTCGTGGTCACTCTCGACGGGACCGCCAACGACGGGGCGGACACGAACGCAGACGGGTCAGCGGACGAAGGCGACAACGTCCAGACCGAGAACGTCTTCGGGGGCGCGGGGAGCGACCATCTGAGCGGAGACAGCAGCCCAAACCTGCTCATCGGAAACGCCGGCGACGACACGCTCGAGGGGTGGGGCGGAAACGACGATCTCACGGGCGATGACGGCGCCGACTCCGAGCACGGCGGAGACGGAAACGACATCTTCCACGAGTTCGGCGCCTCTGGATCCGGGGGCCTGCCCGACGAGCCGGACGACATCTTCGGCGATGCGGGCTCGGCCGACTGGGCTATCTACGGCGGCCGTTCGCAGAGCCTCAAGATCGCCCTCGACGACGTCGCGAACGACGGGGCAACCGACGTCGCGTACACAGAAGGAGACAACGTCCACTCCGATGTCGAGCAAGTGACCGGCGGGGCCGGAAGCGACGACATCATGGGGAGCGCCGGGCCCAACGTCCTGTTCGGAGGCGACGGTGGCGACATCCTGCGCGGCGTCGACGGAGACGACACCCTCTGGGGCGGAAACGGGAACGACGCGCTCCAGGGTGGCTCCGACAACGACGTCCTGTTCGGCGATGCCGGCGACGACAGCCTCGCGGGCGGTGGAGGAAGCGACACGATCAACGGCGGCGAGGGTGCCGATGAGGGAGCTGGATTTGGCGGTAACGATGTGCATACGGAAGATCGAAGCGACACTCTGAACGGGGGCCCCGGCAACGACTCCCTCGACGGTCAAACAGGCGGCGACACCATCAACGGTGGGGACGGCGACGATTCCCTTCGAGGTGGTGAGGACCAGGTGATCTTTGGCGCTGAGGGCGACGACACGATTCACGGCGACGCCGGGAATGACTTCATTCAAGGGGGCATCGGGAACGACAAGCTTTATGGGGACGACGACAACGACGTCATTGGCGGTGGTAACCAGTCCGATACGCTGGACGGAGGAGTGGGGAACGACACGCTCGTCGGGGGGTCGAACGACCCGTTCGACACCGAGGATGGAGACGATGTTCTCAGGGGCGGGCCGGGCAACGACATCCTCGCCGGCGGTCGCAGAAACGACTCGCTGACGGGCGGTGGCGGGAACGACACGATGGACGGACAGTACGAGTGCGACTTGCTCGACGGTGGCACGGGCGCCGACTCCATGGACGGGGGCGTCGGGGTGAGCTGCGATGCCGTCACGTATGCGTACTACGTGAGTAAGATTTGGGTCCAGCTCGATTCAGTGGCCAACGACGGCATGGACCTGAACGGGGACGGCGTGCCGGACGAGGGCGACAACATCCTGCGCGTCCAGCGCGTGCTCGGCGGGTTCGGCAACGACACGTTCGTCGGCGACAGCAACTACAACGCGTTCTGCGGCATGGGTGGAAACGACACGCTCGACGGCGCTGGCGGCGACGACGCCTTGGTCGGAGGCTCTGGGAACGACACGCTCCTCGGCTCGGACGGAAACGACCAGCTTGGAACCGTCCCGTCCGCCATCGTCCCCGGCACCGACTGCCCGACGACCGATTTCGAACAAGACACAATGCAGGGACAGGGGGGCGACGATACCTTCAAGGCGGACGACGGCGAGCTCGACCACCTGTTCGGCGGGGTGGGAACCGATGGCGGTACCTGGGACGTCGGACTCGACGTCCTCGACAGCATCCCCTAATGGATAGTCCAGCTCCACGCATCCGGTTATGGAAGCGATGCGGTGCCTTGAAGCGTCACCTCTCGAACGTCGTGTACCGGCGGATCGTGGTCGATGCCAGGAGGATGGAGCAGGTCGCTTGACAACATATCAGGTCAGGTCATCGGCCATGTCTTGGGAGATCAGCGGTCTGAACATGGAAAGTTTTGCTCCCGTGCTACCGGCGGTGCCACCCATCGTTGCGCAGGTCGACCGTGATTTGCCTCTCACCGAGGCTGGCCCCACATGAGGAGAAGGGACCACTGGGATCCGACGCACGGAGCAACGCGCCGACGTGTGACCGGCCTCGTCTCGACGCCGATCAGAACTCGACCAGGAAGCGGGGACCGAACGACTCGTCGTGGGCGGCCTGACTCCAGCGATGCGATCGATCCGGTAGCCGCGCAGCTCGCCGTACTCGTCGACGCCGAACCGCAGGAGTGTTGCCGTCCGTGTTTGACGAAGCGAGAGGCCCCGCGCACGTACCGCCATTTGCCGTGGCCGACAGGCTCGGCGGCCACGTCGCCGTAGGAGATGCGATAAGCGCAGGCGTAGGTGCGGCGCGCGGCCTCCGTTCCGGCTCGAGCCGCGCTCGAGCGCCGAGGTCATTTCGTCAGGCAGTTTCTTCTGCCGCTGCCAGGACTTCTTCGAAGACCGCGTGAACGTCGCCGTCCGTGGTGCGGTGGTTGGTGATGCCGGCGCGGAGCCCGACCGCGCCACGGATGCTCGCGTTCGAGAGCCAGACCCGACCACGCTGGTTCACTTTCCGCAGGATCTGTTCGTTGCGGTCGTTGAGTACCTCGGTGTCTCCGTCGGACCAGCGAAAGCAGACGGCGCTCAGCTCGACCGGAGCGAGCAGCTCGAGCGACGGCTCTGCCTCGATCCACTCCGCGAGCAACTCGCCTGCCGCAGGTTCTCGCCGATCGCCTCCCGGAAGGCGGCGAGGCCCTGGTAGCGCAGCGACAGCCAGACCTTCAGCGCCCGGAACCTGCGAGAGAGCTCGAGCGTCTGGTCGAAGAAGGCAAAGCCCTCGATCGGGTCGTCGCTCGCCGTCTTCACGTACTCGGCGCTGTACGAGAAGGTCCGGCGGGCGAGTTCGGCGTCACGGTAGAGCAGGATGCTGCAGTCGAGCGGCTGGTAGAGCCACTTGTGCGCGTCGAGCGAGATCGAGTCGGCGAGGACGATGCCGTCGAACTTGGCGGGCTCGGCAAGCGCCGCCAACGCCCCGAAGGCGCCGTCGACGTGGAACCAGAGGTTGTTCGCGCGCGAGATCTCCGCGAGCCTGGCCAGCGGGTCGATCGCGCCGCTCATGATCGTGCCCGCCGAGGCGACCAGAGCGATTCCGCGTCGGCCGGCCTGTCGGTCGACCGCGATCGCCGCCTCCAATGCATTGACGTCGATGCGCAAATTCTCCTCGACCGGGATCAGCCGCAGGTTCGCGCGCCCGATCCCAACCGCCTTTCGCCAGCCTGGGCCCTCACGTCGAGTTCCAGCCGCTCTGAAAATGAGCTTCTTGACCGGGGCCTTCAGGGATGAGTGAGTGCGTCGAGCTCGCCGCGATTAGACTTCGTCGGCGGCGGGAAGACGAGTGCAGGGAACATCCACGTCAAGGGGGGAGGGCGTCGCATGGCTGAATCCAGTTTTGACCAAGCGGCCGAGCAGAACCACTTGGCGCTGGCGGAGTTCGTCAAGGGAGATCCCGGGCCGCTCAAGATGATGTATTCGCATCGCGACGATGTCAGCATCGCGAACCCCTTTGGCCCTCCGGCCCGCGGCTGGGAGCAGGCTGCGGCCACGATGGAGCGCGCCGCAATGCTGTACCGGGACGGGGAGGTCGTCGACTTCGAGACCGTGGCCACGAATGTCACTCCCGAGCTTGCCTACATCGTGGAAGTGGAACGGTATCGGGCCAAAGTGGGCGGAAGGGAGGAGGTCGTCCCGGTGGCCCTGCGGGTCACCAGCATCTTTCGACCCGAAGAGGGCACCTGGAGGATCGTGCACCGCCATGCAGACCCGATCACGGCGGCTCGGCCACCCGAATCGGTCGTACAGCCGTAGATGGAGGGAACTCCGCAAGGGCGAGATCCGTGAGCTGAAAATGCCCCGATCCTTCTACGCGGTCTCGGCGAGCGGCTGGAGGGTGGCCTGGTGGCCGAGATGCCCGAGTGTTCGTAGTTGTCGAACCACGCCGAGACGGGAAGCCCACCATGCCAAGTTCGGCTCCCCGTATCCATCCTGACCGGCAAGGAGCGGCGCAACCTCACGGGTGGTCTCAGAAGAAGCCGCTCGGAGAGGTGGCATGTGACGAGCCGCCCACCTGGCCGAGACGAAGTCCGAACTGACCGGGTCTCGGCCCGATGTTGGGAAGGTCCGCTCAGCCACGCAGGTGGCGGACAAGGCGAAGGAGATCCTCCCTCGGCCTCCCCTCGGCCGTTGCCGGCCACCCCACGAGGTCCGGGCGCCTTCCGAACAGGACAATGGTCCGGCCGTCGCGGTCAGGCGCCGGCGCGAGCCCTCCGTCGACCCGCCACCCCCTGGCCCCGCCTGGAAGCAGGCTCGCGGACGGAGCGACGATCCCGGGAGCTCCGCGGCTGCGGATCCTTCCGGCCTCCTCTCGACATGCCGGATAGCTCTCCGGGCTGCCGGTGAGCACCTCCGGCGGGAGGTTCGGGGCGGAGTAGCCCTCGTCTGACACGTCCACCGCCCACAGTGCCCGGCGCACAGTGGCGACGTCCTCCGTCTCGGTGATCTCCTCATGGCGAAGAAACTCGGCCCATGCTCCATCGGGGGTATCGGACAGGTACTGGACTGGCCCCTCTCCCGCATCGTGCCACCGCGCCGGAGGCTGGGCGGCCGTCTCGACGAGGAAGGGCAGCCTGGGATCGGCGTGCCGATAGCAGATCACGTGACGGGGGAGAAGGCCAAGGATCGAGCCAGGTCCAACACCTTCCGGGCGCTGCGGTCCTCCGGGCTCCAGTCGCCCTTCAAGATCTGTGACGGCGCTTTCCCTCGCAGAAGGGTGCGCTTGCGCTGGAACCACCGCCTGACGCCGATGTCGTTGTAGGCCCCTTTCAGCTCGGCAGCGACCCGGGCAAGGAAGTGAAGTCGCGCGGCCACGGCGTCGGGGGTGGGGCGAGACCGGGAGGCGTAGCGGCGGAGGCTTGCCGGGGAGATGGCGACCAGGCGAGCCAGGTCATCCACCCCGAACAGCGGGACCAGGGCGGCCCATTCGCGGGAGGGAGCCGGCGAGTCCTCGAGCGCCTCCCGCAGCGTCTGCAGGGCCGCACGGAGTTGGCGGGGGGCGACGCGCCTGGCGGCCAGAGCTGCCGTGGGGCCCGTGCCGATGCCGGCCTCACTGGCGGCCCGGGCCACTCGCCTGACCGTTGCGAGATCGAGGCGCTCGACGGCCTCGTCCCCGAGAAGACCCATGGCCTCGGCTAGGAGGAGCGCCTCCACGGCCTCTCGGGCCGCATCGGGGTCGGCTGACTCGAACGGTTCGGATACGGCTCGAATTCGGATTGCCATCGTGCTCCACATTGTATCCGATCGCGATCAGGCGGGGCCGCATTGGGGCCGCGAGTTCACGGGAAACAACGGGAAGTGACCCGATCCGACTGGGGGCATAATCCCTCGTCATCAGCCATGCCGGGCCACGCTGGTGGCGAAACCCCCAGGCAGCCTCATAATCCGCCGGTCGCTGGTTCGAGTCCAGCCCGCCCCACCACCATCTACCTGCGGTTTCGGGACACCGAGGCCTCGCCCAGTCGACGGCCTCGAGCCCGGGAGCGTGGGGTTCGACCTCGTTCGGGTCGTCGACGCACCGGGGGTCACGCACCTGACCTACCGAGTCGCGAAGTGATCGTAGGCGCCCCACCTGCGGTCGCATCGACGGGGTCCGTTGGTTCGAGTCCAGGCCGCGGTCATGGGGCGCCGGTTGGCTTCACGGCCTGCGCGTACCGAAACCAGGGGCGGACATCGCCGCTTCGTACCCGCTCGAAGCCCGCCTCGCGAACCATCGGTCCGAGCAGATGGACCGGGTTGTTCTCCATCGCGGAGCACGCGGAACATCTCGCGGATCGCCTGGGGACGCAGCGTTTCGGGTAGGTGATGGATCATCAGGCTGCTCACTACGGCGTCGTACGAGCCACCCGCCGCGTCGAGGGCTTCGGCGGTCCCCTCCGAAAAGGTGCAGTTGGCCATTCGGGTGACACGGCGCGCGCGGGCGATGACCTCCCGGGAGGGATCCACTCCCACGACGGTGCCGCCTGAAGCGACCGCCTCGGCCATCACGCGGGTGAAGTAGCCGGTGCCGCATCCCACGTCGAGAACCTTGTCGCCTGGGCGGACACCGCTGAGCGCGGCAAGCCGGCCGAAGACGCGGCGTCGGCGGCCGCCGAAGAAAAGGTGGTGGATCGCCGTCATAGCTTCGTCCGTGCGCGATGAGCATGCCGGGTGTGCCGGTGTCCGCCGTGCCGTGCCGGATACGTGCCAGTTTCATTCGAGACCCTCCTCATTCACATCACTGGTGCCCGGGGCTGCGCCCCCGACGGCTGGGCGAAGGAAGTGCCTCTGTGCGACCGCACGGCTGCGGTCGGCACGGCCCTAGCCGACGTCACGGCGCGAGATCGCGATCGAGCCGGCCAGGGCGGCGGCAGCGGCGTAGAGGGCGAGCAGGGCGAGGCCGATCGCCGGGGCCAGCAGCGTGCCCGGATCCTGTCCGCTGATCGCCGCAGCGGCCGAGCCGGGTAGGAACCGGCGGACGCTGCCGAGGCCGCCCACGTCGCCGGCCACCAGTCCCTCGACGAACAGCAGCCACGCGCAGATGCCGATCAGCGTGGGTACCTGATGGCGAACGAGCGCGCTCACACCCACGCCGATCGCCGCCCACAGCGCAGCCGCCGCCGCGGCCCCCGCGACGAGGAGGACGTAGTCCCCGCCGACGATCTGCATCTCGATCCCTCGCGCCCGGAGGGCCGCAGTGCCGGCGGCCGCCGCGACGGCGCCGGCGACGAGCCCGAACCCCGCCCCGATCAAGACGCTCACCGAGACCTTCGCCGCGACGACGCGACCGCGCCGGGGGGTCACGAGGAAGGTCGGCCGGATGGTCCCGTGGCGGATCTCGGCGGTGATCGAGAGTGCACCGAGGATCGCGGAGAACAGGGCGGCCAGGAACTCTCCCCGGCCGAGCACCATCAGCTGCAGCGAAGAGGTACTGAGGTCCCGGGCCGGGAGGCCGAGGGTGTGCAGGAGGACGGCGAGCAGGACGAGGCCGAGCATGGCTGCGAACACTCCGGGGAGCGTCCGGGTCGAGCGCTGCTTCAAGAGCTCGGCGCTCAGCACGGCCTTCACGATGCCCCTCCGGTCAGCCCGAGGAAAACGTCCTCGAGCGTACAGCCGGGCTCGGTGAGCTCATCGAGCCGCCCGCTCGCGAGCCGGCGTCCGCGGTCGATGATCACGACGTGATCGACCGTCTGCGCTGCCTCGGCGAGCATGTGGCTGGAGACGAGCACCGTCCGTCCCTGCTCGGCGAACCAGTGCAGGAAGCGTCGCAACCAGTGGACGCCCGCGGGATCGAGCCCGTTGGCGGGCTCGTCGAGCACGAGCAGCTCGGGATCGCCCAGCAGCGCCGCCGCCAGCCCGAGTCGCTGCCGCATCCCCAGCGAATACGTCTTCACGCGCCGACTCGCGGCTGTCCCCAGCTCGACCAGCTCGAGCACCTCCTCGACTCGGTCCGGTGGGATCTCCGCCGCCAGGGCGAGCGCGCGCAGGTGGTCGCGGCCGGATCGCCCGGGGTGGCAGTCGGCTGACTCGAGCACCGCACCGACTCGACGCGCCGGATCGTCGAGCTCCCGGTAGCGACGGCCGAAGACGAGCGCCTCGCCCGCGGTCGGTTCGGCGAGCCCGAGCAGCAGCCGCAGGGTCGTCGTCTTGCCCGCGCCGTTCGGGCCGAGGAAGCCGGTGATGGTGCCCGGGTGGAGCGAGAACGTGAGGTCGTCGACGGCGAGGATCTCGCCGTAGCGCTTGGTCAGCGAACTGACCGTGACCACCGGGTCGCGAGCGCCGCCCTCGGGAGGGGTGTGTGTTCCCAGTTCGTCGATACGCTTCGTCACGTTCCGGTCCCGCCTAATGGACACCGGGACCGAGGGTGCCGGTGAGGTGGAGGAAGATCATCAGCGCAACCAGGGCGATCGCCATGACGATCCCAAGCACGAACGCCCAGCGTCGAGTGCTGCGGGGTGCTCCGTGGTCGGGGCCCACGCCCGTGTCCTCTTCGTTTTCGGGGTGGCGGGGCGGATCGGCCATGTGGGTCTCCTCCTCCGTTGCCTGGCTATCGGGAAGCCGACACCGTAGGTTATCGAGACAGAGTGTCGCCGTCAAACCAAGGCGTCTGCTCGGGAGTCGTGCCGTATACTTCCGCCGTGCCGAAGCTGTGGACCGAGACGATCGAGACGCACCGCCGCGAGGTGCGTGACGCGATCCTGGACACCACGGCGGCGCTGGTGGTCGAGCATGGGCTGCTGTCGGTGACGATGTCGCAGATCGCTGAGAAGACCGGCATCGGACGCGCGACGCTGTACAAGTACTTCCCCGACGTCGAGGCGATCCTGCGTGCCTGGCACCAGCATCAGATCACGGGACACCTTGAGTATCTCCGTGAAGTCCGGGAGCGAGCCGGCAGTGCCGGCGAGCGACTCGAAGCGGTGCTCGAGGCCTACGCACTCCTCTCCCGCCAGTCCCGCGGACACCACGACACCGAATTCGCGGCGCTCCTGCATCAAGACGCGCAGGTCGCCCGAACGCAGGACCAGGTCCACGAGATGATCCGCGGCCTGCTGACCGAAGCCGCACAGAACGGCGACGTCCGTGACGATGTGACGCCCGACGAGCTCGCCAGCTACTGCGTCCACGCTCTCGCCGGAGCCAGCAGGCAGCGCTCGAAGGCCGCGGTCCGTCGGCTCGTGACCGTCACTCTGGATGGTCTGCGCCGGCCGCGCTGACGCGTTCTGGAACGCGCAGCGGCCGTCGACCCTGGGTTTCTACTCGCGCGCTGTTCGGCGTGATTTCTCGGGCGCCGCAGGCAGCCGTACCCGTACCTTGAGGCCTCCATCTTCCCTGGGGGAGGCGTCGACCTCCCCACCATGGGCGTGGGCGACGGAGCGCACGATGGACAGTCCGAGTCCGGCTCCTCGGTTGGTCGAGGGAATCCTGGAGTCGGCCACTCGTTCGGTGGTGGGCACCCGGCGGAAGGGTTCGAACAGGCTCGGGATCTCGTAGGGCGGGACAGGCGGTCCGGTGTTCTCCACGGTGAGCCGGGCGTTGTCGTCGATCGTGTCGGTGGTGACGGTGATCTCGCCTTGCTCGGGCAGGTTGTAGCGGATCGCGTTGTCGAGGAGGTTCTGGGCGAGTCGTTCCAGCAGGACCGGGTCACCTGCGACCGGCGCCGGCCGCAGGTGAGTACGGACGTCGATGCCGGCGGCCTGCGCGGTGCCCTGAGATTCCGTGGTGACGTGCCGCACGATATCGGCGAGATCGACAGGAGTGGGATCGGCGATGCCTTGCTCGCTGCTGGCGAGGGTGAGCAGGCCGTCGATGAGCCGCTCGTGGCGCTCGTTGACGGCGAGCAGATTCGCGCCGAGCTGGCGGAGCGACTCGTCTGCCCGGGGATTGTCGAGCGCGACTTCGATGAGCGTGCGGTTGATCGTGAGCGGCGTGCGCAGCTCGTGGGAGGCGTTGGCGACGAACCGTCGCTGGCTGTCGAAGGAGCGGTCCAGCCGCTCGAGCATGGCGTCGAAGGTGTCGGCGAGGTCCTTGATCTCGTCGTGGGGACCCTCCAGGGCGATGCGCTCGTGGAGGCTCCGGTCGGCGACTCGCCGGGCGGTCGCAGTGATCTGTTGCAAAGGATGAAGCGCCCTCCCCGCGAGGAACCACCCGAGTCCTCCGCCTGCGACGCCGACGACTCCGAGCGCGACGAGCGAGGTGATGAGCATCGAGCGCAGGGTGTCGTCCCGGTCCCGTTCGAACTGGGCAAGCAGCTCCTGCTGTTGCTGATGGGCGCGCTGTTGCGAGGCCGGATCGGTGGGAGTCGACTGCGGTAGGTGCTGGATGATGCCGACCCGCGCGGTGACCTGACGGTCCAGGGCCTGTCCGAGGAAGAAGTACATGAGCCCGACCAGCGCCGCCCCGGCGAGGAAGAACGCCGCGGCGTAGAGCAGGGTGAGGCGGACCCGGATCGTGGAACGCAACCGGCGGCGCGGGATGGTCATGGGATGCGGTACCCGGCGCCGGGAATGGTCTGGATGACCGGCGGGTCGCCCAGCTTGCGGCGCAGCATCATGATGGTGAACCGGACGACGCCGGTGAACGGATCGATGTGCTCGTCCCATGCTTTCTCCAGGAGCTGCTCGGCCGAGACGACGCCGCCCTCGGCCCGCAGGAGCTCGGCGAGGACCGCGAATTCCTTACGGGACAGATCCACCGGGTGGCCGTCTCGGGTGACGGTGCGGCGATGGGGGTCCAGGCGGATGCTGGCGTGCTCCAGCACCGGTGGGGCGGCGGGTCGGGCTCGCCTGCCCAGTGCTTCGATGCGGGCGGCGAGCTCGGCGAACGCGAACGGCTTTGCGACGTAATCGTCGGCCCCCAATCCGAGTCCGGCCACCCGCTGGGGGACGGCGGCCGCTGCGGTGAGCATGAGGATCCGGGTGTGGGCGCCGGATTCCACGAGGGCGGTGCAGACCTCGTCGCCCGACACGAGAGGCAGGTCGCGGTCGAGCACCACCACGTCGTAGTCGTTGACGACGACCTGCTCCAGCGCGGCTTCGCCGTCGTAGGCCACGTCCACGGCCATGGCCTGGCGGCGCAAACCATCGGCGATGGCGTCCGCGAGCAGCCGTTCGTCCTCTACCACCAAGACGCGCACGACCCAATCATGCCTGCTCAGGGCGTTAGGGGGCTGTTAGGGCACCCCTAACGCCCCTCTAACGCCCGACGGTGTGCGATAGGGCCATCGCGACATCGAGGAGGAGGCACATCCATGACAGGGACAACGTGGAACCCAACGCGGGAGCCGGCTCGCTCCCCCGGCCAGGGTGCGGTTGGATCTGCGGCACGCTTCGGTCTGCGCCTGCGGCTCGGGGCGCTCGTGGCCGCCGTCGGTATCGTCGCGGCCGCATGCAGCTCGACTGGCGGCGGTGCCACCCCCAGCCCGGGGGCGTCGGTCGAGGCTGCGCTCCTCGCGTTCTCCCAGTGCATGCGCGACCAGGGCATCACCGACATGCCCGATCCGATGGTGGACTCCGAAGGGAACGTCCAGATTCAACGGCCGCCGGGCGCGCACGGCTCCGGGGCACATGACGCGTTCGCGGCGGCCCGGAACAAGTGCGACAAGTATCTGCAGGGGGTCACCCAAGGATTCAGCCACGGCGACGTCACCAAGTTCCAGGACCAGCTCCTGAAGCTTGCGCAATGCATGCGCGGGCGCGGGGTCGACGTCCCCGATCCAGACTTCAGCGGGGGAGGCCACGATCCCGGGGCCCAGTTCTTGGATGCGATCAACCAGTCCGACCCCACCGTGCAGGAGGCGCTGCGGGCATGCCAGCGGCAGGTCTTCGGCTCGGAAGGCTTCGGTCACGGTGGAGGTCACTAGCGATGCCGAAGCTGAGAAGCGACGAACGCACGCCCCCGGTCGAGCTCTCCGAGCGGCCTGGCCACGCCGTACCCCCCGACGAGCCCGGGCGAGTCGCCCCCCGTCGGCGGCGCAGGCGATGGGCGCTGATGCTGGCGATCCTGCTGGTCGGCGCGGGCAGCGGATGGCTCGTCGCGCCGCGCTCCACGAACACAACGAACGGTACCGGCGCCGCCACGGTGACGTTCGGGAAGGTCGTTCGAACTGACGTCCACGCGAGAACCGACCTCACCGGCGGACTCGGCTACGTCGCCGATCGCACCGTCGCCAACCGGCTCGCCGGACCCGAAGGCAGGGCGACCTTGACCGGCCTGGCGGCCCAGGGAACGATCGTCTTGCGCGGCGAGAGGTTGTTCTCGGTCGACCAGCGACCGGTCGTCCTGCTGCTGGGGCCGACCCCCGCCTGGCGAACCCTCCGAGTCGGCGTGGTCGGCGCGGACGTGAGGCAGCTCGAACGTAATCTCGAGGCGCTCGGCTACGGCGGTTTCACCGTCGATGACACCTTGACGTCCGCGACCCCCGCTGCGGTCCGGCGCTGGCAGCGCGACATCGGCGCCAGGGACGACGGCGTCGTGGATCTCGGCGAGGTGGTGTTCCTCCCGAGCGCCGTGCGGATCGATCAGCACCTGCTCACGCCCGGGGATGCCGTGAGCCCGGGCGCCCAGGTTCTCGCGGTCGGACCGACCGCTCCGGTGGTGACGGTCGATCTCGAGCCCACCCAGCTCTCGCTGGTCTCGGTGGGAGATCAGGTGATCGTCCAGCTCGCCGGAGGGAGGGAGACCCAGGGCACCGTGGTCTCCGTCGGACAGGAAGGGGCCGCCGCGGGCGAGCAGCAGCCGGGCGATACCGAGACGGTCCCCGCGACCATCTCGCTCGAGGAGCCCGCCGATGCCGCCGGGCTCGCCGGATCCTCTGCGACCGTCGGCGTGGTCACTGACACTCATGAAGACGTGCTCGCCGTCCCGGTGACCGCACTCTTGGCGGTCCCCGGCGGCTACGTGGTCGAGGTCGACCGCGGGGGCCGCACTGAGGCGGTTGCGGTCACGCCCGGCCTCTTCGACGGGATCAAGGGCCTCGTGGAGATCCGGGCAACGGGGCTCGAAGCGGGCGACGGCGTGGTGGTGGCGGAGGCCGGGGCGTGAGCCTCTTCGCCCGCGACCGGACCGAGGAGTGGGGGAGCGAAACGCCGACCAGCGACGGCGTCATCGGACTCCGAGGCGTGGTCAAGGACTATGCGGGACCCCCGGCGGTGCGGGCGCTGCACGGCGTCAGCCTCCAGATCGCCGGCGGGGAGCTGGCGGCGATCCTCGGACCGTCGGGATCGGGGAAGTCGACCCTGTTGCACATCATGGGGACCCTCGACCGAGCCACTGCCGGCCAGGTGCGCATCGCCGGTCGCGACGTGGCGACGCTCTCCGACGCGCAGCTCTCCGCGCTTCGGGCCCGGAGCATCGGATTCGTCTTCCAGGAGTTCTTCCTCCTTGAAGCCGAGACCGCCCTCGACAACGTGGCCGACGGCCTGCTGTACACGGGCATCCCCGCCCGCGACCGCCGCCTGATGGCGGGTGACGCGCTCGAGCGCGTGGGACTCGGCCACCGGATCGACCATCCCGCCACCAAGCTCTCCGGCGGAGAGCGGCAGCGTGTCGCGGTCGCGCGCGCCATCGTCGGTCGGCCCGCGATCGTGCTCGCGGACGAGCCCACCGGCAACCTCGATAGCCGCTCGAGCGAGGAGATCGTCGAGCTGCTCGAGGACCTGAACCGAGATGGGATCACCATCGTCGTGATCACCCATAACCTCGAGGTCGCCGACCGTTTTCCTCGCCGCATCAGCATCCGCGACGGGCGCATCGAGCGCGGCGCCACGGCGGCTCTCCCTCCCCAGGTGCCCGTGGCGGCCCACCCCGGAACCTCCCACCGCCGAGGGAGAGGAGCCATGACCGGCGATCTCATCTCCAGCCGCCTCCACCCCACCGACGCGGTTCGCACCGCCACGGTCGGGCTGCGCACCAGACGAACCCGCTCGCTGCTGTCCGCGCTCGGCATCCTTATAGGGATCGCGGCGATGATCGCCGTGCTCGGCCTGTCGGAGTCCAGCAAGTCCGATCTCCTGGCCCAGCTCGATCGCCTCGGGACCAACCTCCTGCGCGTGCAGGCCAGCGAAGGCCTCGGCCTGGGCAGCGCCGAGCTCCCTGAGACCGCTCTCGCCATGACCGCCCGCATCGACGGCGTGGAACGCGTCTCGGCCCAGGTGGACGTGGCGGCGAACGTATTCCGGACCGGCTACATCCCCCCAACCCGGACCGGCGGCCTCACGGTCAAGGCGGTCGACACGGGGATCCTCGGCACCCTGAAAGGGATGGTTGCCGAGGGACGGTTCCTCGACGCCGCGACGGCCCGGTACCCGGTCACCGTCCTCGGCTCCTTGGCGGCCGAGCGGCTCGGCATCAGGGACCTCTCCGAGCAGCCGCGCGTCTGGCTCGGCAACCAATGGTTCTCGGTGATCGGGATCCTCAACACGCTCGACCTGAACCCCGATCTCGACCGGTCGGCGATCATCGGCATCCCCGCCGCCCAGGCATACCTCGGCTCCGACGGTGTCGCCAGCACCATCTTCGTCCGCACCGCCCCGGGCTCGGTCGACGCCGTCCTCGGCCTGCTCGCCTCGACCGTCAACCCGGAGAACCCCGATCAGGTCGAGGCCTCGCGCCCGACAGAGGCCATCGAGGCCCGAGCGGCAGCCGCGAGCGCGTTCACCGAGCTGCTGCTCGGCCTCGGCGCCGTGGCGCTCCTCGTCGGGGCCGTCGGCATCGCCAACATCATGGTGATCTCCGTGCTCGAACGGCGCTCTGAGATCGGGCTGCGCCGGGCGCTCGGCGCGACCAAGCGGCACATCGCCGTTCAGTTCCTGACCGAGTCGCTGCTGCTCGCCGCCATCGGCGGCGCAGCTGGCGTCGTGACCGGCGGCCTCATCACCATGGCTTACGCACGCATCCGTGGCTGGGGCGTGATCCTGCCGGCACCGTATCTGGGCGCGGGGATCGCCACGGCGTTAGTGATCGGCGCCCTCGCCGGCCTCTACCCGGCTCTACGCGCGTCACGGATGTCGCCGACCGAGGCCCTTCGAACCGTCTGAGGAGATGCTTCATCGAAACGATGCCTGGGACTTCGACCAGACATGGATCTTGGTGGCACTCGCTCTGTTCGCCCGCCGCGACTCCGTAGTTGGCCCTGGGGGATGCGGCTCAGCCTGGTGATCCTGTTCGTGGCGACCTGGGACATGGTGTTCAACGCCGGGCATCTAGAGATGAGCGGAGTGCCGCTCAGCGGGGCAGCGAACCACATGGCGAATCCCGATGCCACGATGCCCGGAATCACCACCCAGCGCACCACCGCCTCACCCAGGACGGCACCTTGAGCGCCGCGTCGGCCTCGGAAGGACCGCCCTGCCATGCCGTGCTGGTAGACGGCCATGGCGAACGCGGGCGAAGGCATGGCCGAGCACCGCCAAGACGATCACCTTCCCACGCCTCGGCGCCCCAACTCCGTCGCGACCGCGTGGCGTCACGGAGAAGATCCGGTTCGGCCTGGCGCTGAGAAGGCTCGGGTACATTGAGGCCCCCGGGACTTCCATCAAACGCCCCGCGGGCGCGCGGGATACTGAGGCCCGCGTTCTGAAGCACGGCCGAGCGCCGCAGAATCCCGTGGCCGTGTCAACTGCCGGCGGCCCGGTTGGCTTATGAGGGGCAGGAGAGCCGTGGGGCTGGACGAGGAATTCGAGGCGCTCTACAGGGATGGGTACCAGAGCATCTACCGGGCGGTATTCGCGTTGTGCGGCGATCGCGCTGCGGCCGAGGACGCGACGCAGGAGGCCTTCGCCCGGGCGCTGGAGCGCTGGAAGCGGCTCGCAGGGGAGCCGTGGGTGGAGCTGTGGATCGCGAAGACGGCGCTCAACCTGGGCCGGCGAACGTTTCGGCGCCCCAAGAGGGCTCGACACGACCCACCGCCGGGGCCGGAGCGAGACCTCGAGGCGGCGTTCGACCTGCACCGCGCGATCCGGGGGCTCCCGCGCAAGCAGCGCGAAGCAACCATCTACTACTACGTCCTCGACTTCCCCGTCCCCGAGGTGGCCCGGGCGATGGGTTGTTCGGAGGGCTCCGTGAAGACGCACCTCTCGAGGGCACGGGAGGGGCTTCGTCTGGCGCACATCGCGAGGGAACATGAGTGACGAGGCTCCCCGGGACCCGCTGGCCGTCGCCGTCAAGCGCGCGCTCGAGGGCGTGCATGGCGCTCCTGACCCGGATGACCTCGAGCGGCGGGCGCGACGGCGTCGGGCACTCCGCGCGACACGGTCGGGGGTTGGCACCATGGCGCTGGTCGCCGCCGTGGCGGCCTCGCTGTTCCTCCTGTCGCCGCTCCTCTCCGGGGACCGTAACCGGGGTGGGTCGGTCGCCCCCGGGCAGTCGGCCCACGAGACCACCACGTCTCCGAGTCCGACTGCCGGAGGAGGTGCCGTGACGCCCACGGCGCCTGCCTCCGTCGAGCCCAGCTCACCGTCGGGACTGGACTCGCCCCCGCCGGTCACCCTGCGATTCTCCGACCAGTCGATCGAGCTCCACGCCTACACGTACTGCTACGGCAACGTGTGCGCCGACGGGGCCCCACCCTCGAACCCGCCGGATGTGGGGCACCCCGAGGACGTCTCGGTCGACTTCCCGCTGGCTGGATGGACGTTCACCGCGTTCTTCACACCGGCGGGAGAGCGGTGCGGACGTACCCAGCAGATCCGGCTCGAGTCTTCCGGCGACGGTGAGTTCGTCGTTCGACCGGCAGGACATTCAGGTACCTACGACGTGACCCTGTTCGGGAGGGGCGATGGCGACCTGGCCGTCACGTTCCGCTGGACCACGCCGACGGATGGCCCCCTTCCCAAACCCGAAGCGCGGCTGACGGTGCTCAGCGGGCACGACGGGGACATCGGCAGCTATGGCGTCGAGCTCGAGGTGACCAACCTGGCTCGGACTCCGACGGAGGCCTCCGCCACGATCACGGTTCGCGCCTCATCCGGCAAGGCGATCACGTTCGAGGCCATCCGGGCCAAGCGCCCATGCTTCCCGGAAGGGACCGTGTACTGGGACGGCCCGGATGAGCAGGGTCGCGCGGCCGCCGCCCTCGGGGACGGACCCTTCACGTACGAGGTGCAACTCCTGCTCGACGGCGTCCGCTACGTGGCGACCGCCGAGTGGCCTGCCGATGAGATTCGCGGCAACGAGCCGTCCGTCGCGCTCCAATTCACCCCCGACCTCCCGGCCCTTCCGTAGCAGCGTCCATCCGGATCTTGCCGGCGTGTAACAAGCAGCGCCGGTGAAGGCATCTCCTTTCGAAAGAGACTCTCGCGAGGAGGTGGACGTGCACGGAGACGAGTTCGGGAAGAGCGCCCGGGAACCGACGGACGCCGAGCTCCTGGCCGCCGGTGACTCCCGCGCGTTCGGCATCGTGTACGACCGGCACGCGCGGGCGGTCCTGGCGTTCGTGTGCCGTCGAACCGCCGACCCCGAGCTCGCCGCCGATGTCACCGCGGAGACGTTCGCGGCGGCGTACCTATCTCGCCGCCGGTTCCGGGAGACCGGCGTGGGGGCCCGGCCCTGGCTGTTCGGGATCGCGAGGCACGAGCTGGGCCGCGCGCTGCGCGGTCGCAGGGCGCGTGACCGGGCTCGGCGCCGCCTGGGAGTGGAATCCGTGGCGATGGATGAGCTCTCGTTCGAGCGGATCGAGGAGCTCGCCGACCTGGCGGACCTCCGGGCCCGCGGTCCGGGATGCCCTGGCCTCGATGTCACCCCGGGTGGCGGCGGCGGTGGCGCTCCGGATCGCCGAGGACCTGCCGTACCACGAGGTCGCCAGGAGGCTCGGGTGCTCGGAGGGCGCCGCCCGCGTCCGCGTCACCCGCGGCCTCGATCAGTTGGCCCAGTTGCTGGAGGTGGTGCGATGAGAGACGAGATCCCAGTGCTCGAGCGGATGCGAGAGAACCTGGTCACGGCGATCGACCGCCGGCGTGAGGGGACGGCCGGGCTCCCCGCCACGAGGCGCCGGTGGGCCTGGGCGGCGGCGGGAGGGGTCGCCGTTGCCGTGACCGTCGCCGTCGTGGCGGTGACGACGTTCGGTGGGAGCTCACCCGCGCCCAAGGCTCACGGGCCTCTGGGGAAGCCCGAGAAGACGTTCGGCGGGGCAGCCTCCTGCGTCGAGACGTACAGCCTGGCCAACCTCCGGGGTCGCGATTTCGCGTTCGACGGGGTGATCCGGTCGATCGACGTCCCACCGGATCCGGAGACGAGCGACCCGACCCTGGTCACGTTCTCCGTGACCCGCTGGTACAAGGGCGGCTCCGGATCGGAGACCCAGCTGAGGACCTACGACCGCCCGGGGACGATCACGTCGGTGTCCATCGGCCAGGAGGACGGGCCCCAGCTCGAGGTCGGTGCTCGGGTTCTCGCCTCCGGCGACGAGGACTTCCTGTGGGACTGTGGGTTCTCCATGCTCTACACGCCTCACAACGCCCGCCTGTTCGAGGCCGCCTTCGAAGAAGGGTAGGCCTCCACTACCCAGGGCAGGAGCTGGTCAGGCCGGCGTTGAGACGGGCGAGGCGAGGAACCGATCGGGGTCCTCCCGGAATCTCTGCGCGCAGCCGGGGGCGCAGAAGTAATGCGTCGCTCCGTTCAACTGGACGGTCGCCGTGGTTCGGGTCACCTCGGTGGTCATCCCACAGACCGGGTCGACGGCGGAGGTTGGCCGCAGGTCGCCCCCTGGTTCCGAGCCCATCTCCTTCTCCCTGGACGACGTCGTGACCTCGGGTCTGTGGACGGCCCGCCACAGAGGGAAGGCCACGGCGGCCGCGACCGCGAGCAGCATCGCGGCCTGGACGATGACCGGCGCGCCGCCCAGGAAGACGGCGACGTCGCCGAACTTGGCGGTGATCCACCGGTCCCACGCCGCGAGCGGCCCCGGAGTGAAGCTCTCCCGGCCGCTCACCCCCAGTAGGAACGTCACGACGCCCACGAGGGCAAACATCACGCCGGAGACCGCATCGCTCCAGACGACGCTGCGCCCGGCGATCCGGATCCGCCGTGGAGTCCTCGCCCGGGCCGTTCGCTCGCCCCGGCGAGCGGCGCCCAGCGCGAAGAGCAGGAGCGGGAAGATCATCCCGAAGACGTATGCGAGCCCCAGCCCCAGCGAACCGGCCACCGTTCCGTTCAACGCGGACATCGCGACGACGCCCGCCACCACCGGTGCGCAACAGGAGCTCGCAACGCCCGAGGCGACGCCGAGGAAGAACGTCGATGTCCCCCCTCCCGCTCCCGCTCGCCGCAGGCGAGGCATCTGCAGCGGCAGCATCCACCGCCGCCCCGACAGGACGTAGATTCCGAGCAGCAGGAGGAACACTCCCACCACGACGAAGACCGGTCCGTGGAACCGCCGGATGGACTGACCGAGTGCCCCGACCCCGAGGACGATCGGCAGGAGGACGATGGAGAGCCCCGCGCTGAACAGCAGCGCGGTCGTGGGGAGGGCACGCAGCCCCCGACGCAGGGAGGCCCCGACGAAGTTCGGCACGAGCGTCACGATGCAGCAGGGTGCGAACAGCGCGAGGATCCCACCGAGGAAGGCGGCGACGAGGGAGGCCGAATAGACGAGCCCGTTCACGCCGCCTCCTGCAGGAGCCGGCGGAGGCGTCGTGCGGAGAGGCGACCGTAGGCGAGGAGCGTGTCCCCGAGGTAGAGGGCCGGCGGGAACGGGACTCCGTCTCGCTCGATCAGCGCGACCCCCTCTGCGGAATCCCAGGCGATCTCCTGGACGGCGAAGCCCCTCTCCTCGGCAAGGGAAGCCACGATTTCACGGCCGTGCTCGCACAGGTGGCAGTCCGGAGCGGTCAGGTAGACGAGCCGTCGGATGGACACGCCTACGCCGCCTTCACCGCGCTCAGTATGTCGCCCGGTGCCACGTACATCGTCATGCCGGCCAGGTCGCGCCAGGCGACCTTCCCATTCGCGCTCAGGACGACGACCGAGTGCTGGTCGACCGCCCCCATGTGGCCGCTCGACTCGTAGGTTCCGAACGCCGATCCCAGGACGTGGCCCCGGTCCTCGATGATCGGGAAGGACAGATGGAGCTGGCGTGCGACCGAAGTCGACACCCCAATGGGATCAGTGGTCGCGGCCACGACCCGCGCCCCCTCGGCCCGCAGTTGGGGGAGCTGGGCCTGCAGCTGCTGGAGCTGGGTCTGACAGGCCCCGCAGGACTGGCCCTCGTAGAAGTACAGGACCACCTTGGACCCCATGAGCTGAGCGAGCGACACCGTCGCGCCGTCGCTCGAGGGGAGCCGAAACGCCGCCGCTCTGGTGACGGCGTCGGCAGACACGGGGCCCGACGCCGGCGGCGATGCGGCCAGGCGAACGCCCACCCCGAGCGCGATCAGGGCGAGGGCCCCGGCGCCCCAGGAGAGGAGACGTCTCGTCCTGCGGCGACGAGCCTCGAGCCGCCGTCGCGCCTCCTTGCTCTGGTGTTCCCGCTCTCGTTTCGTCTGGTGATGTCCTGCCGCGGGGGCAGCGATATTCACTCGGCGTGTTGCGGTTCTGCTGCTCATGACCGTCCCTCCGTCGGTGTGAAGCCTCGGCAGCCGGTGTGAAGACGATGTGAAGGCGGTCCGCGCGTGGCGTGAAGAACCGGGGGCGTGTCGGTGTGGCCGGCCAGCCGTCTGCGGCGCGGCACCCAATCGGCGCCGGAGGTCCCGCGGTGGGGGAGCCCTTCAGCCCTGGGGCCGGTCGATGGCTCTTATACCCTACCAGGGTAGGCTAAAGACCCCAGCGGGGAGATGACCGGAGAGTGAGTCGCGGCGGGGGAGATGGATCGATGAACGGGCACTCGCGCCCCAGGCGCCACGGGTCGGAGGAGCAGGCCACCCACGGGGACCACGACCCGAAGGGATCGGGGCTCGCCGCCGACGGGAAGGTCGCCTCGGCCGTCCTGCACGTCGGCGGCATGTACCGGGCCACCGAGAAGTCGGTGGTGGAGAGGGTCCTGGCGCGGCGTCCCGGAGTGATCCGGGTCGAGGCGAACCCCGTCGCGCAGACCGCCAACGTCACGTTCGACACCGCCGCGACATCGGTCTCCGAGCTCCGTCGGTGGGTCGAGGAGTGCGGGTTCCACTGCGCGGGGCAGTCGGTACCGGAACACATCTGCGACCCGCTGATGGAGCCCGATCCACCTCCGGGGACGCAGGCGGGCCGCTCCCCGACCGCGGTTGTCGTACCCGCGGAGGCCCACGGGGAGCGGGAGCGGGCCGCCGCGGAACCCATGCCGTCGCCGCACGAGGCGATGGGACATGGCGGGCACGCCGGCATGTCGATGGACGCCATGGTCCGCGACATGCGGAACCGCTTCCTGGTCGCGGCGATCCTGTCGGTGCCGATCCTGCTGTGGTCGCCGATCGGCCGGGACGTCCTCGACTTCAAGGTCGCGGCGCCGTTCGGCCTTCGCGACGACGTCTGGCTGCTGCTGCTGAGCCTGCCCGTCATCGGCTACTCCGCCTGGATCTTCTTCGACGGCGCCGTCCGGGCCCTTCGGGCGCGGACGCTCGACATGATGGTGCTCGTCGCGGTGGCCATCGGGGCCGGCTGGCTGTACTCGCTCGTGGTGACGCTCACCGGCGGTGGAGACACGTTTTACGAGGCGGCCGTGGTGCTCGCGGCGTTCGTCCTCCTCGGGCACTGGTTCGAGATGCGAGCTCGCGGTGGAGCGAACGAGGCGATCCGGACCCTGCTCGAGCTGGCGCCGCCCCAGGCGACCGTCATCCGCGACGGCCAGACGGTCGAGATTCCCACCGCGGAGGCCCACGTGGGCGACCTGTTGCTGGTCCGGCCCGGGGACAGGATCGGCGTCGACGGCGTGGTCGAGGAAGGCCACAGCGAGGTCGACGAATCCGTGGTCACGGGGGAGAGCCTGCCGGTGTCGAAGGCGCCCGGATCCGAGGTGATCGGCGCCACCATCAACAGGAACGGGACCCTCCGGGTCCGGGCCACCAAGGTCGGCGCCGACACGGCGCTGGCGCAGATCGTGAAGCTGGTCCAGGAGGCCCAGAACTCCAAGGCCCCGGGCCAGCGACTGGCCGACCGCGCCGCGTTCTGGCTGGTGCTGGTCGCTCTCGTCGGGGGCGGGGCCACGCTGCTCACCTGGCTCGCCGTCGGCCGTTCCCTGCGCGAGGCCATGCTCTTCGCCATCACGGTGGTGGTGATCACCTGCCCCGACGCGCTGGGACTGGCCACCCCCACCGCGATCATGGTGGGGACCGGTCTGGGGGCCAAGCGGGGGATCCTGTTCAAGAACGCCATGGCCCTGGAGACATCGGCCCGGATCCAGGCCGTCGTCATGGACAAGACCGGGACGCTCACGAAGGGGGAGCCGGAGGTTACCGACGTCGTCGCGGAGGGGCTGTCCGAGGCGGAGGTCCTCCGGCTTGTGGCCGCGGTCGAGCGAGAGTCGGAACATCCCCTGGCCGAGGCCGTCGTGAGGTACGCCGACGAGCGGGGGGTGCCGAGCATCCGCGCCGAGGGCTTCGAGAACGTCCCCGGTCACGGCGCGTCTGCCCGGGTAGAAGGGCGGAAGGTGGCCGTGGGGAACATGCGCCTGATGGCTCGGGAGGGCGTGGACCTCGGGGCGCTCGCGGTTCGACGGGAGGAGATGGCCTCGAGTGGGCGGACGGTGGTCTGCGTCGCGGTGGACGGGCGCGCCGTGGCCCTGATCGGCATCGCCGATGCTCCCCGACCGACCTCTGCCGCCGCGGTGGCCGCGCTGAAGGACGCCGGCGTCGAGGTCGTCATGCTGACGGGGGACAACGAGGCCACGGCCCGTCGGATCGCCGAGCAGCTCGGCGTGATGACGGTGATCGCCGAGGTCCTGCCGGGCGACAAGGCCGCCAGGATCGCCGAGCTCCAGCGAACCGGGAAGAGGGTCGCCATGGTCGGCGACGGGGTGAACGACGCGCCGGCCCTGGCCCAGGCAGACCTGGGGATCGCCATCGGAGCCGGAACCGACGTGGCCATCGAGACGGCCGACGTCGTGCTGATGCGCTCGGATCCGCTCGACGTGCCGACGGCGCTCGCCATCGGCCGGGGAACGCTCCGCAAGATGCGCCAGAACCTCGGCTGGGCCATCGGGTACAACTCGGTGGCCCTTCCCATCGCCGCCGGAGTCTTCGAGCCTGCCTTCGGCCTCGTGCTGCGCCCGGAGATCGCCGCGCTCTCCATGTCGGGGTCGAGCTTCCTGGTCGCCGTGAACGCCCTCCTCCTCAAGCGGCTCAGGCTGCCCGCGGCCGGCTGAAGAAGCGGATGGGCCTGGAGGCCTCGGGCAAGACCGCCGGCCCCGGCCCAGTAGCTCATACGGTCTTCACACCGGGCACATCGGACGCGCATCTCCGGTTGCCAACCTGGACGCATGTTCGGGTACCTCTCGTGGCGGACGGTCACCGAGATGCACGTGGGGCCGGTCGTCCTTCGCCCGCACGGCATCCTCATCGCCATCGGGTTCTTCGCGGGCGCGTTCGTCGCCCGGCGGTACACGCGGCTCCGGGGGATCTCGGACGAGCAGCTGTGGCACGTGCTGTCCTGGGCCATCGTGGGCGGCCTGGTGGGAATGCGGGCCGCGTGGGTCCTCGGGCACTGGCGCGAGCTCCACGATCCCCTGGAGGTCCTCGCGGTCTGGCACGGAGGGATGAGCCTCCTGGGAGGGCTCATCGGCGCGGTCGCGTTCGGGCTCCCCGTGGCCCTTCGCGGACGGCTCCCGATCCTGCCCCTGCTCGATTCGGTCGCTCCGGGACTGGCGGTCGGGATCGTGATCGGACGGATCAGCGACCTGGTCATCGGCGACCACCTGGGGAAGCCGACCGGGTTGCCGTGGGGATTCCGCTATGCGGGCGCGGACCATCCCCTGTCAGGCGCACCCTCCATCGGGACCGTCGTCCACCCGGTCGCGCTGTACGACGTCGTGTTCACCACGCTGTTGCTGGTGGTGCTGATCCGGTTCCTGCGCCGGCCCCGCGCGCCGGGATCGGCCATCGCCCTGTTCGCCCTTTGGTACGGGACCTTCCGGCTGGCGACCGATTTCCTGCAGACCGATCCGCCGCGCCTGCTGGGACTGACGGGCAGCCAGCTCACCTCGGCCGTCGTCCTCGTCGGCGTCGTCGGGGCGCTGGTGATCCGAGCCCGACAGAGCGGGTGGCTTTCTCCCGGGCCAGTCCCGCGGATCGAGGGCCAACGGTCGCGTGCATCCGTGCCCTGACGGGGGGACCGAAGGTCCCCGGTCGCACGGGGCGAATGCCCCTGAGGGGCCGGGCGGACCGTGCCTACTCTCGACGTGGACACCCCCTCGGGTAGCCGCACGGCCGGTCAGAAACATGAAAGGGCGGCGATGGGCACCGCGACGATCCTGGTGGTAGACGACGAACGGAAGATCCGCGATCTGGTCCGCTCCTACCTGGAGGGGGAGGGGTACTCGGTCCTCGTCGCGGACACCGGCCAGCGCGCCCTGGAGGCGGGGTCGCGGTCCCGACCGGACCTGGTCGTGCTCGACCTGATGCTCCCCGACCTCTCCGGCGAGGAGGTGGCGCGCTCCCTCCGGACCGGGTCCGAAGTCCCAATCATCATGCTGACGGCCAAGGCCGGCGAGGACGATCGCGTGGCCGGTCTGCGCCTGGGGGCAGACGACTACCTGGCCAAGCCGTTCAGCCCCCGAGAGCTGATGGCCCGGGTGGAGGCGGTGCTCCGAAGAACGAACGGGGGCCGCGGCGATGCCCGGCTGTCGTTCGAGGGGGGCGAGCTGATGCTCGATCGAGACTCGCGCGAGGTCGTCGTCGCCGGCGAGCCCGTCGAGCTCACCCGGAGCGAGTTCGATCTCATCTACGCACTCGCCTCCCGTTCTGGCCGGGTGTTCTCCCGCTACGAGCTCGTGAACCGGGTCCAGGGATACGACTACGAGGGGTACGAGCGGACCATCGACGCGCACGTCAAGAACCTGCGCCGGAAGCTCGGGGACGACCCCCGTCACCCGCGGTACGTCGTCACGGTGACCGGCGTCGGGTACAAGTTCGCCGGCAAGCCCGATGCGTAGGTCCTTCGCCCTGCGCCTGGCGGCCGCGTTCGCCGGCGTGGGGATCGCGGCCGCAGCGCTCACCGCGATCCTCGTGAACGTGGCGTTCGGGTCCCGGTTCGCAGGCTATCTCGACGCGCAGCAGCGGTCCCGAGAGCAGCTGATCGTCGCGGCCCTGGCCGATTCGTACCGGAAGGCGGACGGGTGGAACCTCCCGGATCTGCGGTCGCTTGGCCAGGTCGCCTTCATGGATGGTGGGACGCTTCGGCTCGAGGACGCCTCCGGCCGAACAGTGTGGGAGCCCACGTCCACCCACGTCGGCCGGCAGATGGCCGAGATGCATCGACAGATGATGGGCGGCGGCGCGCTGGGTCCGGAGCATCGCCTCCCCATCACCGTCGACGGTTCCGTGGTGGGGACGGCCATCGTGAGGCTGCCCGAGGTCGGGGTGCTCCCCCAGGACGTGTCCTTCCGGCATTCGATCAACCGGCTACTGCTGTTCGGCGGGATCGCGGCGGGGCTCATCGCGCTGCTGCTGGGCATCGTGCTGGCCCGGCGGGCCACCGCGCCCGCCCGTGAGCTGGCCGGCGCGGCCCGGGCCTTCGCGGCCGGGGATCGCACCCGGCGGGTGGGCTACGACTCCCCGGACGAGTTCGGGGAGATGGCCAGATCCTTCAACGCGATGGGCGATGCCGTGGAGGAGGAGGACCGGCTGCGCAGGACCTTCGCCGCTGAGGTGGCGCACGAGGTGCGAACCCCGCTCGCGATCCTCCGGTCGCAGATCGAAGCGATCCAGGACGGCGTGGTGGAGCCGAGCCCGGAGACCGTGGCGTCGCTGCACGAGGAGACGCTCAGGCTCACCCGACTGGTCGGCGATCTCGAGACCCTCGCCTCCGCCGATGCCGCCGGCTTCTCCCTCGCACCCCGGACGGTTCCCCTCCGGGCACTCGTCGAGGAATCGCTCCGGGAGTTCGCGGGGCCGTTCGAGGACGAGGACGTGAGCGTGCAGGCGGAACTCCATGACGTATTCGCCGACGTCGACCCCAACCGCATCCGGCAGGTCATCGCGAATCTGCTGTCCAACGCCTTGAAATTCACGCCGTCGGGCGGCGCGGTCAGGGTCACCCTCCAGTCCGAGGACGGCCGGGCGGTGATCCGGGTGAGCGACTCGGGCCCCGGGATCGCGCCGGAGGACCTCCCACGGGTATTCGACCGGTTCTTCCGGGGCCGGGGGGTGCGGGCGAGCGGCTCGGGCATCGGGCTCACCGTGGTCCGCGGGCTGGTGGATGCCCACGGCGGCACCGTCGAGGTCTCCAGCGAGCCGGGTCGCGGCGCAGTCTTCACCGTGCGCATACCCCATGCTTCATCGGGATCCCCTCCTTCCTTCACGGGGCCTTCACAGCGGCCGCTTACCGTGGGGTCCTGAAGAAGGAGGTGCGCGATGAAGAGACGATGGGTGTTCACGGGGCTCGCGGTCGTGGTGGTGCTCGCGTTGACGGCGGGGATCGCATTCGCCGCCGGTCGGGGGACCGGTTCGGGGTCCTCCGCCCCGGCCAAGGGCTGGTCGCAGATGGCGGGCGCGTGCGACGCGATGCACGACACGCCGGCGATGGTGCAGATGCGGGCGCACATGCCGGCAGCCACCCGGGCCCAGTGCGAGGCCATGCACGAGCAGATGGGCCAGATGATGGGCGGCTCGGGCATGATGAACGGCACGGTCACCGGCCCGACCTCCGGGATGATGGGCGGTTCGGGCTCGGGGATGATGGGCGGCGGATCCCACGCCTCGCACCATCCGGGCGCGTCCGCGGGGAGGTGAGCCGGCGATGATGTGGAACCACAACGGCTGGGGCTGGTGGGTGTTCGGCACGCTCATGATGCTGGTCTTCTGGGGAGGGCTCGCGGCGCTCGTCGTCTACTTCGTGCGAGGTCGGGGAGGCGGCTCGCGGCCGGGTGAGAGGCCCCGAGCGTCCGATGCCCGCGCCATCTTGGAGGAGCGCTTCGCGAGAGGCGAGATCTCCAAGGAGGAGTTCGACGAGCGCAGACGGGTCCTGGAGGGCAAGGCTCCCTGATTCCGTAGGGGTTCCTCCAACCTCGAGGGCCGCCGGATGTCCCCTCCCCGGCGGTCCTCGTTCCCGCTCCGCCGGGCATCCGTCCCGTGCCGTCCCGCCTCACGCGAATCCGTCCGGTCCTTCACCGGGCCTTCACACGCGCTCCGTACCGTGCAGGAGCAAGGTCGAGAGGAGGTCCTCGTGGATCACAACTCGCTGCGGCAGACGAAGACCCGCACCGTCCTCGTGGTGGTCGGCGGCGCTGCGCTACTGGCGCTGACGGTGTTCAAGGTTCCGCTGGCCACGGTCCTGTTGGTCGGGGTCTGGCTCGTGTGCCCGGTCATGATGATGGGGATGCACGGGGGACACGGTCACGGGAACGGCAGCGTGTCGGGCGACGCCGACAGAGGCGGCGAGGAGGCTCCGGCCGATCGCCGCGATCGGGTTCGGGGCTCGTGATGCGCGATCTTCGGGGCCGGAGCGCCCTCCTGACCGGCGCGTCGGGTGGTCTCAATGCTCGGAGGGACCGTCTCGGGTCCCACGACATGTCCGGGTAGCTATTGCCGAGTGGCCTCGCATGCCAGGGCAGGTTCGGGGAGGCGGAAGCGAGATCGCCAAGGCGGTTGCCGTGCCCGCTACATGTCATCGAGCCCCGAGGGCGCCCGGTGGAGGCCACCTCCCCGATCGGAACCACCAGCGAGGGCCCGGAGCTCGCGAGCTACTGCGTGCACGCCCTGGCGGGAGCCGGCGCCCAGCGATCGAAGGCCGCGGTCCGTCGCCTCGTGTCGGTCACCCTGGGCGGGTTGCGCCCGCCGGGCTGACTCGCTGCCCAGCGTGTCGCGATGCTGGTCAGTTCGGGCCGACAAGAACAACAGGCGCCCGTGTGACGGGGGTGCTCGGGATCCGGGCGGTGTCACAGGCTGGACGGCTGAGCGGTCTTTAGAGTGAAGGTGGGAGAGCCTGCACAGGAGGGAACGATGAGCGCAAAGAAGGCCACGCAGAAGTCTGCCAAGAGCACCGCCACGACCGGCAAGACGTTCAGGGGATTCACGGACGAGGAACGAGTCGCGATGAAGGAGCGCGCCCAAGAGCTGAAGGCGGCCGCACGCCGCGGCCCGCGCACGGACAAGGCGAACGGGGAAAGCGCCGTGCTCGCCAAGATCGCCGAGATGCCGGAACCGGATCGCGCCATGGGCAAGCGGCTCAATGCGATCATCAAAGCCAGCGCCCCAGCCCTCTCGCCGAGACTCTGGTACGGGATGCCCGCGTATGCCAAAGACGGCAAGGTCGTCTGCTTCTTCCAAAGCGCGCAGAAGTTCAACACGAGGTACGCGACGTTCGGCTTCAGCGACGCGGCGAACCTCGACGAAGGCGCCCTGTGGCCGGTCGCCTTCGCTCTGAAGGAGTTGACCGCCGCCGAAGAGGCAAGGATCGGCGCGCTCGTGAAGAAAGCGGTGAGCTGAGGACTGAGCCTCACTGACGCGAGTCGTCACCGACGTGTTCGGCGACTGGAATCGAACGCTCCCGACTGCTGACGTGGCGGAGCTCGTCGTGATCGCCCGGAAGCGTTGACACCGGGCCAGGCCCCCCGAGCTCGCGAGCTACTGCGTGCACGCCCTGGCGGGAGCCGGCGCCCAGCGATCGAAGGCCGCGGTCCGTCGCCTCGTGTCGGTCACCCTGGACGGGTTGCGCCCGCCGGGCTGACTCGCTGCCCAGCATGTCGCGATGCTGGTCAGTTCGGGCAGACAAGAACGACGGGCGCCCGTGTGAGGGGGGTGCTCGGGATCCGGGCGGTGTCACAGGCTTGACGGCTGAGCGGTCTTTTAGAGTAATGGATGGACGTGGGGAGCGAGCCCGAGACGCCGCGTAGGGAGGTGTACGATGACCTCCGGCCGCTGCTGTTCTCCATCGCCTACAGGATCGTGAGCAGCGTGAGCGAGGCGGAGGACATCGTGCAGGAAGCCTTCCTCCGCTTTCACCGGGCACAGAGCGAGGGCGCGGACATCGACTCACCTCGGGCCTGGCTGTCTACGGTCACGACCCGGCTCGCCATCAACCAGGTGCGGTCGGCCCGCGCGCGGCGGGAGACCTACGTGGGCACCTGGCTGCCCGAGCCGCTGCTGACGGACCCGGCCCCGGACGCCTCCGTGCACGCGGAGACCGCCGACTCGCTGTCGATGGCGTTCCTCGTCCTGCTGGAGAGCCTGAGCCCGGTCGAACGGGCGGTGTTCCTCCTCCGGGAGGTCTTCGACTACGGCTACGACGAGATCGCCGCAGTCGTGGGCAAGAGCGAGGAGAACTGCCGGCAGATCGCCGTTGGGGCCCGCCGGCAGGTCGAGGCGAAGAAGCCGCGGTTCGAGCCCTCACGCAGGCGACGGGAGGAGCTCGCCCGGCGGTTCTTCGATGCGATCGGCGATGGTGACCTCGAAGGCCTCACGCGCATGCTCGCCGCCGACGTGGTCTCGTACAGCGATGGCGGCGGGAAGGCTTCGGCGTTCCCGCACCCGATGCACGGGCGCGAACGGGTCGTGCGGATACTGCTCCGGTTCGGGGAATGGAGGGGGCAGCTGGGCGCCGAGCGGATGCGGTTGGCGGAGGTCAACGGACAGCCCGGAGCGTTGTTCCTCAGCCGAGATGGGCGGGCCGTCCTGGTCGTTTCCCTCGACATCGCCGAGGGACTCGTCCAGACCATCCGCGCCGTCAGCAATCCGGAGAAGCTTCGTCACCTGGGCCCGAGGGCCGGTCTCCGCTGGCCGGTTGAACGCTGAGCTCGAGGTCGAGGTTCCCTCCCCGACACCCTTCAGGAGCCCTGGTGGGGAGTGGCGATGAAGG